>Ga0233395_1000089_pt1 | contig 45665 bp, 47 predicted proteins | sample 27DmetaG_FD_186029 | JGI IMG/M metagenome (GOLD analysis project Ga0233395, IMG submission 186029) | Seawater microbial communities from Monterey Bay, California, United States - 27D | ecosystem: Environmental > Aquatic > Marine > Coastal | place: USA: California | collected 2016-10-12 | reverse complement strand
GTTCAAGTAGAATATTTCGATTGATATTAGCAAAAATCAATCCATAAGTAGGTATGTCTTTGGTTAAAGAGGAGCCTAATACACAGTTCACATTTGAACAATTGTTCTTTAGAGAATTCTCAGTTGCATTTTCAATACACCATGGATCTAAATCAATAGCATCAACAGAAACTGCACCTTTAATGGAGGCAAGAATAGCTAGCACTCCGGTACCGCAGCCCATATCCAAAACACTTTTACCTTCAAAACTTTCACTCAATGCAAAGTCCAACATCATATGAGTAGTTTGATGATGACCGGTTCCAAAACTCATTTTGGGATTGATGATCAATTCAAATTTTTTTCCTTGATCTGGATGAAAATCAGTTCTTACAACACAATTATCGCCTATTTCAATAGGTTGAAATTCTGATTCCCATTTAGCATTCCAATTTACTGGCTTTATGGTTTTCTTCTTAACGCTTATGGAAATTGATGGGTCTTCAAAAAGTGAAATTGAATTCAAAAACCCCTCAAAATGAAGTGTTTCTGGGACATAAGCCAATAGAGAAGTCTCTGAATGATCAAAACTTTCAAAAGGAAGCTCTTGTAAAGCCGCCAAAAGAATTTCTTCCCAAGGTTCTTTGGGAACAACCGTGAATTGATATTCTATATAATTTTGAGCCATTTAAAAGGCATTGACAATTGCCATAAAGTCCTCTGCGTTTAATGAAGCTCCTCCTATCAATCCACCATCAACATCTTCCATTGAAAATATTTCTTGTGCATTTCCTGGTTTTACACTTCCTCCATAAAGGATTGCAACTTTTTGAGCTAAATCTGCAGTATAGTGATCTTGAATTAAATTTCTAATAAAAGCATGCATTTCTTGAGCTTGAGCAGGACTAGCAGTCTCCCCAGTTCCAATAGCCCAAACGGGCTCATAAGCCAAAACAATCTGTGACCAAACCACAGCAGAAAGATGAAATAAAGCTTCTGATAATTGCTCTTTTACCACCTCAAAGTGACGGTTGGATTTACGCTCTTCTAATTGCTCTCCAAAACAGAAAATAATTTCCATTCCAGCTTCAATAGCAGTATTTACCTTATCTGCCAAAGAGGTATTGTTTTCGTGATAAAGAGATCGTCGTTCTGAATGTCCTAAAATCACGGTATTCACCCCTACTCCTTTTAACATTTCAACCGAAACTTCACCTGTATAGGCGCCAGAAGCTGCGGCATTTACGTTTTGTGCAGTTACAGAAATCATATCCTCTTCTAAAAGAGTTACACATTGCGAAAGCTGAGTGAAGGCTGGAGCAACCATGACACGAACGTTTTCAGGTTTCTTATGATTCTTTAAAGCGTTTAATAAGGTTTGTGTTTGACTCTGGTCGTTGTTCATTTTCCAATTACCAGCAACTATTTGGTCTCTCATGTTTATATTGTTTTTATGCGTGGGTCTAAATAAGCGTATATAAAATCGACTACAAAATTAATGATAATAAAAAGAAAGGCAATGACTAAAACAGCTCCCATTACCACAGGAATATCCAATTGATTGAGCGCTTCTACAATTTCTTTTCCCAATCCTTTCCATCCAAAAATATATTCGACAAAAATAGCACCCGCCAAAAGGGAAGCAAACCATCCCGATATAGCCGTTATCACTGGATTTAAAGCATTCTTCAAGCCGTGATGAAAAACAACTTGAAATTTAGATAGCCCCTTAGAATAAGCCGTTCGAATATAATCTTGTGACAGTACCTCCAATAAGTTACTTCTCATCAATTGAATAATTACTGCCAATGGACGAATACCCAAAACAAAAGAAGGGAGAATAAGGTTTTTCCAAACGATATGGTAAGATTCACCCAGATCATCCAATTCGTATAAACTACCTGTCATATTAAGGTGGGTATAGCGATTCAATACATATCCAAAAAACCATGAGAATAAAATCGCACTAAAAAACGAGGGAACACTCATTCCCAAAGTACTGAAAAACTGTAAAAAACGATCCAACCAACGGTCCTTATTAAGTGTGGCCACCACGCCTAAAAAAATCCCTAAAATTATAGCAATACACATGGATGAAACAGCCAATATTGCTGTGTTAGGAAGCGTTTCTATTAATATTTCTGAAATTGGCTTTCCTCTTTTTTGATAGGAGGTTCGAAAATAAGGCGTTTTGAAAACCCAGACTTTAGTTGAAGTCGTTAGAATTTTCCATCCACCATACACCAAAGCATCATAATGTGCAAAATCTTCAGTTTGTGTTGAATGTACAGAGAAGGGAGACAAATCATTCAAATAATAAAAATACTGTTGTGAAAGAGGAAGATTAAATCCAAATTTTGCCTTAACCACCTCCAATTGGGCACTGTCTTCATTTTGATCAAGCATCATTTGTGCAGGATCTCCAGGCAAAACCCAAAATAAAAAAAAAACCAAACTTGCCACCCCAAAGAGGGTCAAAAAAATAAATCCTACCTTTTTAGCTACGTATGCTATCATAGTTTTTTAACTGAACTTAAGTGAATCAATGCAAAAACTGCATAATTAACCATGTCATGGTAATTGGCATCAATTCCCTCACTTACTATAGTTTTTCCTTGATTCTCTTCAATTTGTTTAACACGTAGCAGCTTTTGTAATATTAAATCAGTTAAGGAGCTGACACGCATCTCACGCCAAGCCTCCCCATAATCATGATTCTTGTTCAACATCAAGTCAAAAATGATTTCTTGATGTTTGTCATATAATTGTAATGCCGCTTCCACATTCAAATCAGGTTGCTCTGCTATTCCTTTATCAATTTGTATTAAGGCCATCAGGCTGTAATTCACAATTCCTATAAATTCAGACTCCTGTCCCTCATCTACTTTTTGAATGACGTTAGTTTGTAAACTTCTTATTCGTTGAGCTTTTATAAAAATCTGATCGGTGAGTGAGGGAAGCCTTAAAATTCGCCATGCCGCCCCATAATCTTTCATTTTATTTTCAAATAATTCTCTGCATTTTTTTACAATTGTTTGATACTCTTTACGGGTAAGCTCCATTTAATTCTAAATTTGCAACAAATTTCGAATTTATTTAATTAGATCACCCAGTACAAAGCAAAAAGTTATCAAAAAGAATATCACAGCACAAACCCTAAACTGCAACGGACAATTCATTGACTTGAGTCAACCCAAGATTATGGGGATCTTAAATGTTACCTCTGATTCATTTTACGACGGTGGAAAATATAACTCTGTAGAGAAGGCACTACAACGCACCGAAACCATGATTAAAGAAGGAGCTTTTTTCATAGATATAGGGGTAGCAAGCAGTAAACCTGGGAGTGAACTAATTTCTCCAGAGACAGAAAAAGAAAAAATTATTCTAATACTAGAAGCATTAAAACTTCGATTTCCAGAAACGCATTTCTCAATTGACACTTACAATCATGAGGTTGCTCAAACCTGTATTGAAGCTGGAGCTTCTATAATCAATGATATTTCTGGAGGTATTCTTGATCCCAAAATGCATCAAACAGTGGCTCAATATTCCATTCCCTATGTAATGATGCATATGCAAGGGATTCCAAAAAGCATGCAAAAAAAGCCAGAATACGACAATATTATTACTGAAATTTTAGCCTTTTTTGTACAACAAACTAAAACAGCTTCAAAGGCAGGAATTCAGGACATTATTATTGATCCTGGCTTTGGATTTGGGAAAAACACCACCCATAATTACACACTTTTTAAGCATCTCAATCAATTCAAAACTTTGGGTTGTCCCCTACTCGTTGGAATCTCAAGAAAGTCAATGATTTACAAACATTTAAATACAAGCCCTGAAGAAGCTTTAAACGGAACTACAGCCTTAAATGCACTCGCTTTAGACCGGGGAGCTCAAATACTACGTGTTCATGACATTAAGGAAGCCAAAGAATGTGTCGACTTATGGCTAGCTCTCCAATAGTTTTTATAATTTTACAAAAAAGGATCACTTGGATTTAACTGATTTTATCGATTTTTCTTTTATTGATGTGATCGACATTTTATTGGTTGCCTTCCTACTATTTTACCTCTACAAACTTGTAAAGGGAACCGTAGCCATCAATATTTTTATTGGAATTGTAATCATTTATCTCATGTGGAGGCTCACCGATCTTCTTAATATGGATGTTCTGAGTACTCTGTTAGGGAAATTTATTAGTGTAGGATTTTTTGCATTAATCGTTGTTTTTCAACAAGAAATTAGAAAATTCCTACTCCTCCTAGGATCAACAAACTTCACTAACCGTAGAAATGTTGTTGGTTATTTTCGCTTTTTGAATCAAAACGAACAAGTGTTTAGCTTGAATATGAATATTCTACTCGATTCCTGTGAGGAAATGGCCAAGACGAAGACGGGTGCTATCATTGTTTTGCAACGTAGCAATTCATTGGATTTTACGATTAGCGAGACTAATGGTGCTAAAATTAAATTAGTCCCTCAAATTTTAGAAACAATTTTTTTCAAAAATAGTCCTCTCCACGACGGTGCAATTGTAATTGATAAAAACACCATTATTGCTACACGTGTTATTCTTCCAGTATCTGACGAAAAGAGTATCCCTTCAAAATATGGCCTACGCCATAGAGCTGCATTGGGAATAACGGAAAAAACGGATGCGCTTGTCATCGTTATTTCTGAACAAACGGGTAAAATTGTGTACGTTAAAAACGGAGAATTTTTCTCTTTCAAAACCATCACTACACTAAAAGAAGTGCTCTCTCAAGACATTAGTGAATAATCTAAACAGTTGACGCTTCTGCAAACTGAACGTCATACAACTTTCCATAATATCCGTTGGGTAATTTCAACAATTCATTGTGCGTTCCTTGTTCTATTATTTCTCCATGATTCATTACCACAATTCGATCTGCATTTTTAACTGTAGCTAAACGATGTGCTATCACAATTGATGTCTTTCCTTTAGTTAAGGTATCAATAGCATTTTGAATGATCTCCTCAGAGTAACTATCCACAGATGAAGTAGCCTCATCAAGAACTAAAATATTAGGGTCTGAAATATAAGCTCTTAAAAATGCAATTAATTGTCGTTGGCCAGAGGAAAGCATAACACCACGCTCTTTTACATTGTAGTCATAACCCTCTGGCAAGGATTCAATAAAATCATGAACTCCAATTTTTTTTGCCGCTAGTATTACTTGCTCTTTACTAATTTCAGGATTAAATAAGGTAATGTTATTGTATAAACTGTCCGCAAACAGAAAAACATCTTGCAATACTACAGCTACGTGTTTTCTGAGCACCTGAAGAGAATACTCCCGAATAGAAGTTCCATCTATTGCAATAGTTCCTGAGTCAAACTCATAGAATCTAGACAATAAATTAATTATTGTAGATTTTCCTGCTCCAGTAGCACCAACAATAGCAATGGTCTCACCTGACTTGATTTCCAGAGAAATACCTTTTAAGACTTCTTCTCCAGGTATATAGGAAAAACGAAGTTGATCAATCAAAATAGTACCGTGAAACTGTTCTGGTGAAAAGGTTCCCTCATCCTCAATACTGCTTTCGGTTTCGATTATTTTAAAAATTCGATCCGCAGCGACCATTCCCATTTGCAGTGTATTGAATTTATCTGCAATCTGTCGTAATGGTCGAAATAACATTTGTGACATTTGAATGAATAAAAATATCGCTCCCAAGGAAATGTCACCTCCTGAAATCAAATTAAAGCCACCATACCAAACCAATAATCCAATAGTAACTGAAGAAGATATTTCAGCAATAGGAAAGAAAATGGAATTGAACCAAACTGTTTTTAACCAAGCTTGCTTATGCTTTTCGTTGATCTGAATAAAATTTTCATATTCAATTTTTTCACGATGGAAAAGTTGTACAATCTTCATTCCGCTAATGCGCTCTTGTACAAATGAATTTAAATTAGCAACTTGCAGTCGTACTTCCTCAAAGGCTTTCTTCATTGACTTCTGAAACAATCGAGTCGCATAAATAATAATGGGAAGTATCGAAAAAACGATCAATGATAAACGCCAATCCACATATAGCATGACACCAATCACTAAAAACATTTTTAATAAATCAGCAATGATCATAAAAAGGCCTTGAGAAAATATACTGGCGATGGTTTCAATATCACTCACCGCTCTAGTGACTAAACGTCCTACCGCTGACTTATCAAAATAAGCCATTTTAAAAAAGAGAATTTTTTTGAAGAGTTTAATCCTTAGGTCTCTAATTACTTTTTGTCCGAGCCAATTTGCATAAAAGACAAATATAAACTGAAAAAGCACTTCCATAATTAGGGCACCCAACATCAGACTCATCATCAACACCATACCATTATAATTCTGAACACGGATATAGTCATCTACGGTAACTTTCAACAGATAGGGCGTAAGCGTAGAAAACAAAGACAACAAAATAGCTGCAAGCATCACAAAATAATAGGTAGTCTTGTAGGGTTTTACAAAAATCAAAAGCTTACCAAAAAGCTGCACGTCAAAAATTTTCCCACTAACTTTGGCCATAGTTTATTTATATATTGAAACTGGATACTCAATTCGAGTCAAAAACAATCCTTGAGCAGGAACAGAATAACCTGCTTTAGAACGGTTCTTACTTTTTATGATCTCGTGCAAGTCCTCTATTGTTTTTTTCTTTAAACCAATTTCTATTAGAGTTCCTACAATGGCTCTTACCATATTACGTAAAAACCGATTGGCAGTAATGGTAAAGATATAACCCTTTTTTGTTTTACTCCAGCGTGCATAACTGATATCACAAAGAAAGGTTTTAACATCGGTTTTGGATTTAGAAAAACATTCAAAATCCTCATATGCTAAAAGAATATCAGCCGCTTGATTCATAAGATCCACGTCTAATGTTTGATTAATTCGATAATGCATACTATTTCCAAAAGGTGTTTTACCTAAAGCGATATGGTATTCATATGAGCGTGAAAGAGCATCAAAACGGGCATGAACCTCTTCCTTAACTTGACGAAGAGAATGAATCACTATGTCTTGAGGCAAAAATTGATTGAGTTGGTAGACTAAATGCTGTAAAGTTTCTTGACTGAGTTCTCCGACAAAGTGAGCAAACATTTGACGTGCATGCACACCAGTATCAGTTCTTCCTGCTGCCAACAAAGGTGTAGTTACTTTCAACAGAGTGCCAAGTGCATTTTCTAATACTTCTTGCACCGAAACTGCATTAGGCTGGCGTTGCCATCCATGGTAGTTCGTCCCCGCATAAGAAAATTCTAAAAAATACCGCACTATTTAATTTCTGTATCTAACAAAGATACTGGGAATTTCTTGTAGTCACAATGAATGGATTGAAAGGAATCAATCTATAGTCCCACTTTTGTTTTCTGCTCCTCAGATTATGTCTACAGATACAGAAAATCAGCAATTAAGCATTGTAATAATAACAACCACTTAAGTAATTTAGTTGTGAAGTGCACTTTCCACTCCTAATCGATAGGAATCCAAACCAAAACCAATAATTAGGCCTTTAGCTACAGGAGTTATATAAGAAGTGTGTCTAAAATCTTCACGTGCAAAGGTGTTTGAAACATGAATTTCAATCACGTTACTTTCAATACCCTTAATTGCATCCCCAATTGCTACAGAGGTGTGTGTGTATGCCCCTGCATTTAATAAGATAGCGTTTGAAGAAAATCCAACTTCATGTAAACGATTGATCAGCTCCCCTTCTACATTGGATTGAAAATAATCAAAACTCACTGAAGGAAATTGTTTTTTAAGGGTCTCATAATAGGCCTCAAAGGTTTGGTTTCCGTACACTGTTGGCTCGCGAGTGCCTAAAAGATTTAAGTTGGGACCGTTGATGATACTGATCTTCATTTTTATTATTTTAGTAAATGTATAGAAATTAGATTTATTCCCCTAAAAACAAATGCTGTGAATTGGAAACAAGCCCTAGCGGATTATAGAATGTACTTGAAGATCGAAAGAGGGCTTTCAGAAAATTCCATACAGAATTACACCCTAGATGTACTTGCCCTTCAGCATTTTTTAAAAAATGAAAAAATCGAGGAGTCTCCTGAAAATTGTAGCTTAGAAACTGTTCAGAAATTCATTTACGAAACTGCAAAAGTTTTAAGCCCGCATACCCAAGCGAGACGCCTATCAGGTTTGCGTAGTTTTTTTGACTATTTAATCTTTGAATCATACAGAACCAACAACCCCACCGATCTCATTGAAGCACCTAAATTAGGAAGAAAGCTTCCTGATGTATTAAGTTTAGATGAAATTGAACGGATGCTTAATCAAATTGACCTGGGACATCCACAGGGGCAGAGAAATCGAGCGATAGTAGAAACACTCTACGGAAGTGGAATTCGGGTTTCAGAATTAACAAACTTAAGTCTCTCCAATCTCTTTTTTGAAGAAGACATGTTACGGGTTAGTGGAAAAGGAAATAAACAAAGGCTTGTTCCCATGGGGAGTATCACAAAAAAGTATTTAGAAATATACATTAAGGCATCCCGTATTCACCTCAAAATCGATCAAAAAGATCAGGATGTTGTGTTTTTGAATCGAAGAGGAAATCGGTTAACACGTCAAATGATTTTCACTCTCATTAAACAATTAGCAGTAAAAGCTAATATTCAAAAACAAGTTGGACCCCACACCTTTAGACATTCTTTTGCCACTCATTTATTGGAAAATGGTGCAGATTTAAGAACGATACAAATATTAATGGGACACGAAAGTATAACCACTACAGAGGTCTATACTCATTTAGACACTCAACATCTTCGGTCTGTTGTGGAACGTTTTCATCCTAGAGCAAAATTTTAGTCAATTACCAATCGGAAACCTTCTCCATGGATATTTAAAATCTGAACTTTCTCATCTGCACTTAAATACTTTCTGAGTTTAGCGATATAGACATCCATACTTCTTGATGTAAAATAATTGTCATCCCGCCATATTTTATTCAGAGCAATATCACGTGGTAATAGGTCATTTATATGAAGGACTAAGAGACGTAATAATTGATTCTCCTTAGGAGAAAGTTTGATAGGCTTATCTGTTTTATAGGTCAAAAAACGAAGTTTAGAATTAAATATAAATCCACTAAACTCAAACTCAAACTCATCGCTATTAGGGAGCGTTGGAGCATTTTGTCTACTCAATACCGCTTTTATTTTTGCTAATAAAACGTCAGAGTCAAACGGTTTTGTGAGATAATCATCTGCCCCAATTTTAAATCCTTTTAATACGTCCTCTTTTAGATTCTTGGCTGTCAAGAAAAATATGGGGACTGAATCATTCTTTTCTCTAATTTCTTTTGCTAGGGTAAATCCATCCTTATATGGCATCATCACATCGAGAATACACAAATCAAAATCATCCTTTTTGAATTTTTCAAAACCTTCAATTCCATTTTTTGCCAGGGTAATATCGTAATCGTTAATGATTAAATATTCTTTTAAGATGCTTCCAAAATTTGGGTCATCTTCTACTATTAATATTTTTTTATTTGAATCTTTCATATGTTTAGGTTGAGGCATTTTTAGTTAATTTATCATTAGGAAAACTAATACTAAATGTAGTCCCTACATCTTTTTTACTTTCCAAGTTAATTGTCCCTTTATGAAGGTCAACAATACGTTTTACATAAGCCAATCCCAATCCATGCCCTTTGGTATTATGGATGTTTCCTGAACTTGCTCTATAAAATTTTTCGAAAATTTTCTTTTGAATACTTGGACTCATTCCAATCCCATTGTCTTTTACTTTCAATACAAAATGCGAGTCTTCATTAAGGGTTTCTATAATCACTTCAGGGGTGTTTTCAGAATATTTTAAAGCATTATCCAAAAGGTTGATCACAATATTAGTTAAATGACTTTTATTTCCAAATACTACACTATTAGTTGCCTTTAAATAGATTTTCAACTGTCCTGATTTACTTTTTAAAATCAAATCAATATGATGAATGGAATCATTGATGATGTCATGTAAATCCAGTAATGTTTTTTGAATAGGCTCACTACTTCGTTCAAGTTGAGAAATCCGCAAAACACTTTCTACTTGTGTTAACATTCTGCTGTTTTCTTCTCGTATCATTTTTACATAACGAGCAACTTTTTCCGGTGCTCCAATTGATTTAGGATTAGATATCGCATCCAAAGCAAGATTAATTGTTGCTATTGGTGTTTTAAACTCATGCGACATATTATTGATGAAATCTGTTTTAATCTCAGAGATTTTCTTTTGATGAATAATTTGATATAGCGCGCTACTAGAAACCAAAACAATAAAAAGGGTAAGAAAAAGAGTTAACCCCCCAACACCTAAAATTGATGAAAACACATATTGGTCCTTCTCTGGAAAAGAAACAACTAATTCATACTTCCCTAGGCCATTTTGATCCATAAATATGGGGGTTGTGTATCGAAATCCTTCCTGCTCTTCAGCATAATTGTTAGATTTTATTTTCGTTGACAGGCCATCATTATAAATTCCAAACTCATAAGAGGTTACAATCTTTTTTGCATCAAATTCTCGTTTCAAAACAAAATCCAATTCATCCACATTTAAACGCTTATGAATTGGAATGTTGGCAGTGTAGCTCATAAATGCAGACCGTATACGCTGATTGGCTATATTCATTCGGTCCACCGTTTTAATTTTTTCTATAGAACTAGCAATATTATTTTCTCGATCAAAAACATCATTTTTATTGATGATGGTGGTGCTTTTTAGCTGTTTAACATCAGTTAATCTACTAATAGTATCCCCTAGTTTTGGATCTAAATAGGGAGTAACATTATAATCTTCTTCAAGTATTCCAAAGGCATAGTAGGAAAATAAGTTATTCGTTTTATCCTCGTCTAAAAACAAGAAAAGATTGGCTAAACTGGCATCATCTGGAGTATCTAAAGAATCAATCAAGCTTTCATACTTGGTGATATAATCCGTCAATTCACGTTCTTGGATCTCTTTTGCAACTATCTGTAATGACTGTTGAACCGCTAGCGAAAACTCTTTTTCTTTATCATTCCATGCAGAATATATCCAATACCCTTGCAATACAACAATTCCCAAAATAGAAATTATCATAAAGCTCACTAAAGAAATAAATAAGGTTTTCTTCATATTTTAAATTAACCCATGTTTAGGTTCTTTTTCTGTGGTACAAATTTCATTTTTTTAAGCCAAAAAAAATCCCAAAAGTATGTTAATCCTTAGCCTTTGTTTTTTAGAAGTGTCAAAATTTTCTTTGCTTCTTCTTTTGCTACATCAAGGTATTCATTTTGGATGACATAGTCTGAAAGCTTTTCTTTTTCATCATCTGACCATTGGTGTTCCATTCTAGCTCTTAATTGTGATTCAGTACTTTGGTCACGATCAATTAATCGCTGTATCCTTAGTGCCAAAGGGGCGCAAACTAAAATGATCTCGTCACACTTTTTGTAGCCTCCAGATTCAAATAAAATAGCTGCTTCTTTTATAACAAACGGGGCTGTTGTATGTTTTACTTTAAATGCCTCAAAGGATTCAGCCACAGCGGGATGAACTATAGAATTCAGTTTTTTTAGTGCTTCAGCATCGCTAAAAACAAAGGCAGCAAGTCTAGCTCGATCTAATTTTCCTTCCTTAGAATAAAAATGAGAACCAAAATCTTTAATAATTTTCTCTTTTAATGATGAATTCAGCAACTCTTTTCCAACAGTGTCTGAGTCAAAACAGGGAACACCCTGAGAAGAGAACCATTCTCTGATAGTACTTTTACCACTCCCAATTCCACCGGTTAAACCTACAACTTTCATTTTCGTATCAAATAGTTAACACTCTTTGGTTCCCAAATTACATTTTTCACTTGATTAGGTTGCTTGATTAATTGCAAAGGGAGTTCCCTACTTTGATTTTTAGAAATATTCGCATAATCGACTACTAAGCTAAAATCAGAAGCCTTAATGCCGTTAAAAATAGCTAATGGAAGTATGGCTTTGAGGGTCACATTTGGAGGAAATAACTTTACTCTTATGTCTTTTGGTAAGTTTATTAGTGTCACAGGCAGAGAAAATTCTTTTTCAGAATACCGTGAAATCTTTTGTTCAATTTGAACAGAATCCATGTCATATTCAAGGAATTGAATCGGTTTTAGCTTCACTTTCTCGCTAAAGTCCTGGTGGGCATCTGCCAGTTCTAAGGAAGTAGTAAAAATTTGATTAAGAGTGTCTAAAACAGCCTTTGAACCTCTAACCCAAATACTGTCAGGAATACTAATGGCCTCGTTGTCATAAAGATATCCAGGTCTCATTTTAATAGATGTTTTTGGAAAAACTTTAACTTTCCTAGCGGCCAATCTATTAAACTCAAGTTGTATATTTTCTGTATTGATGACATTCAGTTGCGTATTGTCAAATAAATGTTGTCGGATGGTAAAACGTTGTCTTTCAATAGAAATCAAACCCATTCCAGTAGTAAAATCTGATTCTCTTAATTCCAACTGAAGGGTGTTTTTAAACAAACGATACCATAAAATTTCAATACCACTTGCCGTAATGGACACATTTATCTTTGCTTTGTCATCATTCAAGATGATACCCTTTGGGGTGGTACTCCAAACTACTGAAAAATCTTGCTCAACCTGGTAAGAGTTGGATAATTTAGTACTCACCCAGAAGCTTAAAGAAAGAAGAACAAACAGCAAAAAAAAACGAAAACGTCCTTGAGATGGAAATCGTTCTAAAATCGTTTCAAAACGTTTTGTTTTTGATTGCATAATGCTTGATTCAAACTAAAGGCATCAAACAGTTACAGTGCGTCAATAATATCTTGACTTACCCCAACATTTGAGAAACCTCCATCATGAAATAAATTCTGAAGAGTAATTTTACGTGTATAGTCTGAGAATAATGAAACCGTATAATCTGCACACTCTTTTGCAGTTGCATTACCTAATGGAGACATTTTCTCTGCATACTTAAGAAAACCGTCCAAACCTTCAACTCCTTTTCCTGCTGTTGTTAATGTAGGAGACTGAGAAATAGTATTCACACGAACTTTCTTGTCTTTCCCAAAGAAATAACCAAAACTACGTGCTATGGATTCCAAATACGCTTTGTTATCAGCCATATCGTTGTAATTTGGAAAAGTACGCTGTGCCGCGATGTATGAAAGAGCCACGATACTCCCCCATGGATTCATTGCATCTTTTTTGTAAAGGCATTGCATTAATTTGTGAAAAGATACTGCAGAAACATCCCATCCCTTTGCCATCCAATCATGGTTTAAATCGGTATAGTGTTTCCCTTTTCGAACATTTACTGACATTCCTATTGAGTGGAGTACAAAATCGAGTTTCCCGCCAAGAGTTTCTTGTGCCTCATCAATTAAAGCATTTAGATCTTCTATGTTTGTTGCATCAGCAGCAATTACCTTAGAACCTGTTTTTTCTGCCAATGTATTGATTGTTCCCATACGGAGTGCAACGGGAGCGTTGGTAAGGACAAAAGTACCTCCAGCATCGGCAACTGACTCAGCTGTTTTCCAAGCGATAGATTGATCATCTAAAGCACCAAAAATAATTCCTTTTTTCCCTTCTAAAATTTTGTGTTTCATCTGTTAAATTTTGTGTTCAAAGATACATTTAATTCATTAATTGTTTTGCGTGTGCAATAGCAGTTGGCGTTATTTGATTCCCAGACAACATCATTGCAATTTCCTCAATACGCGCTTCTGATCCTAAGGAGATAAGTTGAGAACGTGTTTGTCCGTTTTCAATTACTTTTTGCACTTTAAAGTGATGATTCCCTTTTGCTGCAACTTGAGGTAAATGGGTTATGGTAAGCACCTGAAGCTGGCTTGATAGCGCAATCATGAGGTCGGCTACACTATCTGATATTTTACCAGATACTCCTGTGTCAATCTCATCAAAAATAAGGGTAGGCAATTTTTTGTACCGTGATAAAATAGATTTGATCCCCAACATAATCCGAGATAATTCCCCTCCAGAGGCTACTTTTTTCAATAAATTAAATTGGCTTCCTTTGTTTGGACTAAATTGAAATGAAATTATATCGGTTCCATTTGCTAAAAAGCTTTCTGAAGAGAGGAATTCAATTTTAAAAATGGCATCAGGCATCCCCATTTTCCCTACTAGACTTTTTAATTCTATTTCAATAACAGTAGCCGCTTGCTTTCTGTTTTTAGAGAGTAATTGAGCGATTTTTTTTAGCTCATCTTCAATCTTACTTATTTTATTCGATAGTTTCTCTAAGGTACCGTCTATATCCATGGTAGCCTGAAGTTCTTTCTCTAAGGTGTTTTTCACTTCCACTAACTCCTCTATGGTCAATACTTTATGTTTTTGAAATAACGCATTGATAAGATCTAACTCGCTCTGTAATTGCTCCAACTCTTTTGGATTAACCTCTAGTGTTTCGAGTAGGCGTTTGCATTCATCCAACAAATCTTCTGATTCAACTGCAAGTCCCTTCATGCGTTCACTTAAAGAAGAAAACTGACTTGATTTTTGAGTCAACCCTTGACTAAGCAAATTCAATCGCAATATTTGATCAAACACGCCCGTTGTCTCATTTTCAAACAACTGAATACATTCAGCCAAATTAGATTGCAAATATTCTACATGGGAAAGCGAATCGATTTTCGATTCCATTTCCAAAAAACTATTCGGATTTAATACTACCGAATCCAATTCATCAAACAAAAACTGCTTTAATTCAAGTGCGTCTTGGGATTGATTTTTTTGATTTAACCAATACCTATATTCTTCAGAGGTTTCCTTAAAAACATCTAGTAACTCTGAATACTTTTCTAAATGCAAATTATTTTTACCCAAAGTATCTAACACCTCAAATTGACGTTCATTTTCAAGTAATGATTGGGTATCATTCTGTGAGTGGATATCAATAAGTCTATTGCCAATTTGCTGAAGAATAGTGAGAGATACTGGACTGTCGTTGATAAATGCTCTAGACTTTCCCTGTGGAAGAATTTCACGACGTAAAAGCGTTTCTTCTTCATAATCAAGGTCTAGTGATTCAAACAGTGACTTTAATTCGTATGCCTTCAAATCAAAGGTAGCCTCTACAATACATTTTTTAGTTGGGTCTAATAAACTGGACATCTCCGCACGTTTACCCAAAACAAGAGAAAGTCCACCCAATAGAATTGATTTTCCTGCCCCTGTTTCCCCTGTAATACATGTCATTCCCTCTAAAAAAGAGACCTCCAAATGTTCAATAAGAGCAAAGTTTTGTATTTGTAGATGCGTTAACAAGGGAATTTTGTTGGTTAGTAATTTGATGGAAAGATACGGATATTCTAAAAAATTAAGCCTTGATTTGTTTCCATCTTGCACCGAAAAAAGGAGCGATTTTTTTTAAAATTTCTTCTGTTTCTTTAAAATCAACTTTTGGTCCTTCTTGAAAGAGATTAACAATCTCTTCTACTTTAGCGTCAAAAAACATTTGAATTAAAAAGTTATTGGGCCTTCTTTGATTTAAGGGTTCCAGTTGATTAAGTGCATTCATTAGGCTTTTTTTGCCTTCTAAAGGATCTTCTGTCATGGTATCCAATCCTTTACGATGATAATCATACAAGGTTTGTCTAAATTCTCGGAACGTATTAGATCGCAAAGCATCAATTAACCAAAATCGATTTCGAGTTCCATCTGAAGGTTTCCATCCTTTCCCAGAAGAAGTTTGAGCTAAATTAACAACTTGCAAAGCACTTTCGTAAAATGGAGTTCCGCCTTTTTGAGAAAAACTATCTGCATCCATTCCAATGATTATATATGCGTAATAACTAATCAATGAAATCAAATTGGACTCAAAACTAGACTGATTGAAAAAGAGGGGCTCAAATTCTTGATATGAAAAAATAATGTCTTTGTCTAAAAAATTTAAAATGGGACTATCATAATTGGTGTCAAAAACAGGGCGTTGGGACTGAACTTGAAGAGTTGCTTCAAATTGACCATTGTTGTAGCGTGTTAGGTTGAATACAAATGAACAAGTGATTTTTTCTTGATTCAAGTAAGACTCTCCGGTCCAAACCTGAGTATTTATTAGCTCGTTTATAGAACGTTCAAGAGTTTTGAATACTTGTTGATTTGTTTGATTAACCAAATCAGAATTCACAATAACCTGAGCATTGAGCTCTTGTGCGTGGGATGTTCCAATGGAAAAAAATAAAGACAGAATTAATAAGTTACGTATCATGAGGTAAGATTTGATCGAAAATAGCTTGGGCGCATGCATATTTTGATTGGAGTGGAAAAGTTTGAATGCTTTTGTCTGCGTGTATAAAAGTAATTTTATTGGTCGAAACAGAAAATCCCGCTCCTGAATCTTGGAGAGAATTTAATACGATACCATCTAGATTCTTTCTTTCAAGTTTCCCCTTGGCGTTATCCAATTCATTTTCTGTTTCAAGTGCAAAACCCAGTAGATATTGTTTTTTCTTGTGAGCACCCATATAGGCAAGTATATCTTGGGTGGGAACCAAATTAAGAGTGAATTGATCGGTTTTCTTTTTAATCTTTTGTTCAGCTTCAACCTCAGGCTTGTAGTCGGCTACAGCTGCTGCAGCAATAGCGATATCTGCTTGAGAATAGCTCTTTTTTACTGCTTCAAACATCGCTTTGGCACTAACAACTTTTTCAACTTTAATTGTTGGATGTTCTATTTTTTCTGAGGTAGGACCGGATATTAGTGTGACTTCTGCTCCTAATTGGGCTGCAACTTCAGCCAATGCAAATCCCATTTTTCCAGAAGCATGATTTCCTATAAAACGTACAGGATCTATTGCCTCATATGTAGGACCTGCAGTGATTAATATTTTTTTATTCTTTAATGGCAAATTAGGGTTGAAAAAATCAATTAGGTGGGTGGCAATCGTTTCGGGTTCCAACATGCGTCCTTTTCCTTCTAGTCCACTTGCTAAAAAACCTTCACCCACAGGCAACACTTTGTTTCCAAAGGAAGTCAAAGTCTCAATGTTCTTTTGATTGGAAGGATGAGCAAACATATCCAAATCCATTGCTGGAGCAACAAAAACGGGACATTTAGCTGAAAGGTAAACCGCAAGGAGTAGGTTGTTACATCGTCCCTGCGCCATTGCAGAGAGGGTATTGGAAGTGGCTGGAGCAACAAGAAAGGCATCAGCCCAAAGGCCTAATTCAACATGATCGTTCCAAAGTGGATTATCTTGATCTGTAGCGGTAAAACTAGAAAGGACAGGGTTTTTTGATAAAGTCGCTAAGGTTAATGGCGTAACAAAGTCTTTAGCCGAGGGCGTCATTACAACTTTTACTTCAGCACCATTTTTAACCAATTCGCGAACTAACAAAGGAGTTTTATAAGCGGCAATTCCTCCCGAAATTCCGAGTAAAATCTTTTTACCGCTCAACAAACTCATGGTTAGCTATTGGGTTCTTCTGTGTTACGGTGGTAAATCTTTTCATTCAACCACTCCTCCACTGCTAATGCATGCGGTTTAGGCAAACGCTCATAAAAACGAGAGACTTCTATCTGCTCTTTGTTTTCAAAGATTTCTTCTAAACTATCATTGTGAGTTGCAAATTCTTCTAACTTTTCGTGCAATTCTTTTTTAATATCCAAATTGATTTGAATAGAACGTTTCGCAATAATTGCTAAAGCTTCGTATATATTTTCTGTCGGTGCTTCAAGTTTATTTCGATCGTAGGTCTTTGAATTTAAGGCAGCATTTGATTCTCTATACTTCGTCATATCTTTATTTTGAGAGGGTTGTAATGGTCTTTTTTAACTTTTCTAATTCTTTATTTACTGTGGTCATTTTATTCTCCAATTCTTCGAAAAACAAAGTCTCTGGATAATAACGTAAAATAACATCGTATTGTTGTTGTAATTCCACCAAACGATCCATTTTTTTTGAAAAAACACTATTGACTGCAATTTCGTAGGAAGCTTTGAACTTATTGTATAAAGCCGCTTCTCTAAACTTTGTCCCTGGATAACCAGCAATAAAGTTTTCATTAGCTTTGATTGCAGAACGATAATCTCTGATGGTGAAATATTGCTTGGCAATTTCAAAATCTTTTTGCTCCAACTTTTCCTGCAATTCGGATATCATTTGATTTGCTTCAGAAATGTACTCTGAATTGGGGTATAAGTTGATAAACACCTGAAGTTTTTCAATGGCAGTATACGTATCCTCTTGATCTAAACTATACTTTGGTGAAGAAAAATAATAACTTTTAGCCGCCTTGAAAGTAGCTTCTTGAATTCTGTCACTCTTGGGGTAGGACTTTATAAAACTTTCGTATTGGTAAGCTGCTAGATAGTAACTCTTTGTTTGAAAATAAGAATCCGCAAAAAAGAAGATAATACGCTGAGCCTGAGGCTTTCCCCTGTACTTTGGAATAATCTGTTCCAATAATCGGTTAGCCTTGCGGTATTCACCGCTATTGTAATATACTTCTGCTTGCTTATACTTTTCAGAAGTATCGTCACTATTCAATAGCTTCTGATACTCATTACAAGAAATGAATGTTGAGATCAACATCATTATCATCAAGAATGAAAGCGGTTTAAAATTCATCCTGCGAAAGTACTAAATCTCAATGACATTGGAAATAATTATTCCAAAGACAATGTTAAAGTATTAGATTGACGATTAAAGGCTATGCAAGGAGGCCTCTAAAAACTTTTGAAGACGTTCGTGAAGCTCTGAAGTTGCCTCAATTAGAGGAAGTCGAACTACCTTAGAACATAATCCCATTGACTGCAAGAGCGCTTTGATTCCCACAGGATTACCTTCTTCAAAAATAAGATTAATTACGTCAAGTAATTGATAATGCAATCCGTAAGCTTTTTTCAAATCCCCTGACTCCACATAATGCATCATTTCTTTTAGAGGCACGGGAAGCGCATTCCCTAATACAGATATTGTTCCAACTGCTCCAGCCAATAACATTGGCAAGGTAAGTGCGTCGTCTCCTGAAATTACTTGAATATGAGGAGCACAATCTTTTAACATTTGTTGGGCTTGATCCATACTGCCACTCGCATCTTTGATCGCAATTATATTCTCAACTTCTTCAGCCAAACGAATAAAAGTAGAGGGCTCAACATTACTTCCAGTTCTTGAAGGAACATTATAAACAATGATTGGCAACGGACTTGCCTCTGCGACATGCTTAAAATGCTGGAAAATTCCCTCCTGAGTAGGCTTATTATAATAAGGAGAGACAGATAATATCGCTTGAAAAGGACTTAGATCTGTAGATTGAATTTCAGCAATCACTTTTGCAGTATTATTTCCACCAATGCCAATGACTAAAGGAATTTTATTTTGACTTGCAGAAACTACCTCTTGAATGAGTGCTTTCTTTTCTGAATCAGTTAGTGAAGTTACCTCTGCAGTAGTTCCTAATACAACAAGATAATCTGCTCTACCTGTAATAATGTTTTCAACGATTCCTGGGATTGCCCCAAAGTCAATTTCCCCATTCTCTTTAAAAGGAGTAACCATAGCAACTCCAATTCCTTTTAAGTCCATTACACTTTCTTTAAAATTGTTTTCAAATATTTTGAAGCATTAGAAAGAAACAACTCGGTCTCTTTAGGGTTGATGGCCAAGATTAAATCATTCAACTTATGATTTGCATTTGAAAAACCTAATCGAACTTTCGCTTTACAAAATGTACTCACATAAGAGGGTAATAATTTCTGCTCATCAAAATAGTTTATCAATAAATCAAACTCATCCTGAAAAAGCGAAGTGAGATCTTGATTTATATTTCCCCAAAAACCTACAGCATTACTGGAACAATAAACTCTATTAGTTATCATCATATTTTCTGCTTTTGAGTCATTCTGACTAAATACCACTAATGTTATATTTTGGATTGAAATTTTAAATTCTTCAGAAAACGTCAAAAACAATTGTTCGTTTACCTCGTATTCCTGAGGCAGTAAAACAATCATAGTTTTAAACTGTTTTAAGTTCTTTTTCGAAACCGATGACAAAGAATTCAACTGCTTTTCGAGTCGGTAACGTAAAATATAATTAGATAAAATTCGAACCATTATAAAAGTGCAATATTAGATAAACAATTAGTTGTTGCATAAAAAATAAACATAATGTGTTATTTTTTGTAAAAATGTTATAAATGTAACAATCACTAGGGGGTTTGCTTAAAAGCTTGATAGGAATTCTCATCCAAAATAGTGACACCAAACTTAATCGCTTTCTCTTTTTTGGAAGGGCCCATTCCTTCCCCTGCTACAAGATAATCTGTTTTGGAGGAAACTGAACTTACTATTTTACCCCCTAAAAATTCAATTTCTGTTTTTAGATCTTCTCTAGAAAATGCTTCGAAGACACCAGAAACAACAAATTTTTTCCCCAAAAATGCCTCGTGAACATCACGTACGGGAGCGATAGACTCCACTTGAAGTCCAAAATCTTTCAAGGCCTGTACGAGCTTTCTATTTTCAGGTTGAACAAAATACGATACAACACTCTGCGCTATTCTATCCCCTATCTCATCTGTGTTGGTCAATGCTTCAATACTCGCTGCTGCCAATTGATCGATAGAGCCGAATTCTTCAGTTAATTTTTTTGCAACAGTCTCTCCTACAAATCGAATTCCAAGACCGAATAACACTTTAGCAAAAGGTTTCTCTTTTGATTTTTCAATACCCTCCAATAAATTAGTTACTGACTTTTCTGCCATTCGTTCTATGGGAAGAATCTGCTCTTTTCTTAATCGGTATAAATCATCGATTGAGTTTAACAGGCCTTCTTTGTAAAGAAGACTTACAGTTTCTCCTCCTAAGCCTTCTATATCCATGGCTTTGCGACCAATAAAATGTTGGATTTTTCCAATCTGTTGTGGGGGACAATTGAGGTCATTCACACAATATTGCTGAGCTTCTCCTTCTTCTCTTTGCAATGGGCTATAACACTCAGGACAATGTTCAATAAATACGACTCTATCTTCTAAGTTTCCTCTGTTTAATGGATCGATACCCGTTATTTTTGGAATAATCTCACCCCCTTTTTCAACATAAACAAGATCACCAATTCGCAGATCTAACTTTTGAATTTGATCTGCATTATGAAGCGAAGCTCTCTTTACTGTTGTTCCAGAAATCAAAACAGGCTCAAGTTGAGCTACTGGAGTCACAGCGCCTGTTCTTCCTACTTGATATTGCACATCGTTAAGTCGTGTAGAGGCCTGTTCTGCCTTGTACTTGTAGGCTATCGCCCAGCGTGGCGCTTTCGAAGTAAAGCCTAGTTCGTCTTGCTGAAAAAGACTGTTTACTTTAATAACTATTCCATCAATCTCAAATGGTAGAGATTTTCTCTTCTCCTCCCATGAGGTTATAAAATCAAATACCGCATCAATGGAATTGACTTTTTCTGCTGATTCAGGAACCTTAAAACCCCACTCTCTTGCTTTTGTTAATGCCTCAAATTGAGAACTCACTGGTAGCGAATTTCCTGCCAAAGAATACAAAAAACATGTCAAGGGTCTATCAGCAACAATACGACTGTCCTGAAGCTTTAAACTTCCTGAAGCTGTATTCCTTGGATTTCTATACAAGGGCTCTCCCAATGCTGCACGTTGTTCATTCATTTTGTGAAAACCCTCCCAGGGTAAAAGAATTTCTCCACGTATTTCAAAAAATTTTGGGAAATCAGCTTTTAATTTTAAAGGAATTGTCTTGATCGTTTTTACATTGGTTGTGATATTGTCTCCTTGCACTCCATCTCCCCTTGTGATGGCTTTGACTAAAACTCCATTCTCATACGTCAAACTGATTGATGCCCCATCAAATTTCAACTCACAAGTGTATTCTATTTGAGCTTCTTCTCCCAGGGCTTTTTTCAAACGTTCTTCCCATTGCAGCAACTCCTCTTTTGAATAGGTGTTGGACAAAGAATACATTGGATATTTATGAGGTACTGTATCAAAGGATTTTGTGATTCCACCCCCAACTCGCTTTGTTGGAGAATTAGGATCTGAAAAATCTGGATATTTTTTTTCTAGATCTTGTAAAGTTTGCAATAATTGATCAAATTCATAGTCACTAATAATGGGTTCATCCAGAATGTAATAGCGATGATTATGATCATGCAATTCCTGACGCAAAGCCTCAATTTGATTTTTAATTTCTTCCATATTACTTTTTTTGAACCTTGAGCATTCTCATTTTATCAAAAATATCTTTTCGTTCCTCTACCGTATACATCTCATAGGATAATATAAGATTTTTCATCTCAGTTAAAAAACGAGGATTAATTTCAAAATAAATCAACCCCTTTTCCACAAGATTACTCATTCCATACTCTAATATTGATCTGTAATATATTAATGGATCCTCTTCTGGAACAAACAAAGCTAAATGAGGTTCATGTTTTAATACATTTGGTTTCATTTCAATTTGTTCACTGGGCGGTATATATGGAGGATTCGAAACAATAATATTTACCTTCAAGTCTAGTGACTCAAGATTTAGAATATCCTGTTTTATAAATTTCACCTGAGCATTGTTTTCTAAAGCATTTTGAATCCCAACCTCCAACACTGCAGGATCAACATCTACAGCAAACACCTCAAATTTGGTTTGCTCCTTTGCTAGAGCAATAGCGATACATCCACTTCCAGTTCCACAATCCAATACTGTTTGGTTTTGTGATAATTCATTATGATCTTCCAAAACCCAACTCACCAACTCTTCGGTTTCTGGTCTGGGTATCAGAACTGATTTATTTACCTCTAGCGTAAGATCTCTGAAATAACTTTTACCTATGATATATTGTAGTGGTTTTTCCGAGAGGAAATGTTCTAATGCTTTTACTAATTGGTCTTCTTGACTTTTATTAAAATCATGATGAGGATCTAAAGCAATAGCAGTAAGATCAATCTTAAAAAATGATTTTAAGATTGTTTTAAAATAAAAATCAATTTCTTTTACTTCAAAAAGCGGTTTCAATTCCTTTCTAAAAAGAGATCTCCCTTCTAAATATGTCATGCCAATGCTTTTGTCATCCATATGGGACAAGAACAATGGCCCGTGTTTCCCATGGGATGATTGATATAATCAAAACCTACTTTCTTATATAATTTTTGAGCAGCTTCCATATTAGGCATGGTTTCAATATAACACAGTTCAAAAGAATGAGATCTGGCAAAATCTAGACATTTTTGAATCATAGAATAACCAAGTCCTTTTCCTCTAGCTGCTGCTGTAAAATACATTTTTTGTAGTTCACAAACCTTATCCTCTCCTCCTTTTAAAGGAGCAATTCCAGAACCTCCTAAAATGTTATTTCCGTCAGTGAGAACATAATAAACCGCTCTTGGTTCTGTGTAGGCTTGAAACATAGCATCAAGTTCTTTATCTTCATAGGCGGTACCCGTTTTTGGCACACCTAATTCAATCAATACAGATCGAATTGCAATGGCAAGGAGTGAATTGTCAGAAGCTTTAATGGGTCGAATATGCATTCCTTAAATTTTGTTCTAAATTTACAGGCAATTTTGATTTACAACCACAAAAAAAACAAATTTATTTACACCAAGATTTGAAAAAAGAACAAGACATACTGTATATGCGTCGCTGTCTTGAGCTTGCAAAAAAAGGCATCGGAGCCACTTCACCTAATCCAATGGTCGGTTGCATAATAGTTCGTGAAGATAAAATCATTGGAGAAGGTTGGCACAAAAAAGCTGGAACCCCTCATGCAGAAGTGAATGCAATTCATGACGTAAAAAATAAAGCCTTACTAAAAGATGCTACCCTATATGTTAACCTAGAGCCATGTAGTCATTTTGGAAAGACACCGCCTTGTTCTGATTTAATAATTCAACATCAAATTCCAAGAGTTGTAATTGCTTCATCAGATCCAAATCCTCTTGTTTCGGGCAAAGGGATTAAAAAACTACAAGATGCAGGATGTGAGGTTGTAACAAAAGTTCTACAAGATGAAAGTAATTTTTTAAACCGTCGTTTTTTTACATTTCATAAGAAAAGGCGTCCCTATATAGTATTGAAATGGGCTCAAACTACAGATTCCTTTATTGCTCCCCTATTTGAACAAAAAAATAAAGGTAAAATCTTTTGGATTTCGAATAAGATTTCTAAACAACGGGTGCACCAATGGCGTGGAGAAGAAGCAGCAATATTAGTGGGAGTTCAAACAATTGTTCAAGATAATCCACAACTCACCATAAGATATTGGGAAGGAAAAAATCCTCTCCGTCTTATAATTGATCCCAACGCTAGAACTCCTCCTGATTCACTAATTCTGTCAGATAAAGAGCCTGCTGTCATTTTTTCAAAGGAGCAATTAGGTTTTCCAAATCAAAAAAAAGAACAAGTCATTATTACTCCTTTTAACTTAATAGGCATATTGGATTATTGTTTTGAAAACCAAATACAATCATTACTTGTTGAAGGGGGACTCCACACGATCCAAAGCTTTATTGATGAAAACTTATGGGATGAAGCACGAGTGTTCACAAATGATAAAAAATTAAAGCAAGGGATTGATGCTCCACAAATAAAAAAAGTACTGTCTCACTCAGAAAAAATTGATTCTGATCTGCTAACCTATTATTTTAACTAAATTTTTCAAGTAAAAACTTAGGACATCTCAAAGGACGTTTTGTATTAGGTGATAAAAAAGCGAGAACAGTGGATCCTTTACAAATTACTTCATCCTTTTGATTAACAATTACATACTCAAATTCAAGTGTTGCTTTTGGAAGATTTTTTAACATAACAATAACTTCAAATTCATCTCCATAATACAATGGCGTTTTATATGCCAAAGAGGCACTCACAACTGGCATTAAAATACCTTGTTGCTCCATTTCAGCATAAGACACACCCATAGAAGTGAGCCACTCAAGCCTTGCCAATTCAAAGTATTTCAAATAGTTGCTGTGATGAACAAACTGCATTTGGTCTGTCTCTGAATAGCGAACTGTAATCTTTTCTGTCTTATATTTCATAAAACCTTACTTTAGTCATTAAGTGAGAAATAAATGATTTTCTATCGAATAAGAAGAGCCAGAAGATCCAAAAAAAAAAGTTATAATTCAATAGGAAATTCGTTTTTTTTTTGGTTTTTTTTAATCAATATTTGTAATCAATAACAAAAAGTATAAAAACCATAATTTTTAATACAAACCAATTTTAAAAATGAATATTACTGCTTCTTCAGCTTGGACAAACTGCCTAACTTTTATAGAAGATAATATTCCTCCACAAGCATTTAAAACATGGTTTAAACCCATTGTTCCAGTAAAATTAAGCGATAACATATTAACAATTCAAGTTCCCAGTAAATTCTTTTATGAATGGCTAGAGGAACATTATGTGAAATTATTAAAAACAGCCCTACAAAGAGAATTAGGCAAAGAAGCTCGTTTGCTGTATGCCATACGAATGGAAAATACTTTTGGAAATAAAGCTCCTTTTACTGAGAAAATTCCAAGTAGCAATCGCGCAGGAGTTTTCACTCAAGACGTAGACGCACCTATCAATTCTTATTCAGGAGAATTAAAGAATCCTTTTGTAATACCTGGGATAAAGAACTTACAGATTGAGTCACAGTTAAATCCAAATTACAATTTTGATAACTTCCTGGAGGGTGATTCCAATCGTTTGGGAAGGTCAGCTGCATTGGCAGTTTCTGCAAAACCAGGAGGAACTTCTTTCAATCCCCTACTCATTTTTGGTGGTGTTGGATTAGGTAAAACCCACCTTGCTCATGCTATAGGAGTTGAAATTAAAGAAAAATATCAAGACAAAACAGTACTCTACATTGCTGCTGAAAAATTCACCCAACAATATATTGAAGCTGTTAAAAAAAATACACGAAATGATTTCATTCATTTCTACCAATTACTAGATATATTAATTATTGACGATGTACAATTCCTATCGGGGAAAACAGGTACTCAAGATGTATTCTTTCACATCTTCAATCATTTACATCAAAATGGAAAACAGGTAATACTTACCTCAGACAAGGCTCCTGTTGACATGCAAGACATAGAACAACGCTTACTTTCTCGCTTCAAGTGGGGGCTCTCTGCAGAGTTGCAACTGCCAAACTATGAAACAAGAATTTCCATTTTAAAGAATAAACTATACAGAGATGGTGTCAATATTAATGATGATATCATTGAATACGTTGCTAAAAATATCAAAACTAACGTAAGAGAGTTAGAGGGTGCAATTATTTCGTTAATCGCGCAATCATCATTCAACAAAGCCGAAATAACTCTTGAGCTTGCTCAAGAAGTGGTCATGAAGTTTGTCAAAAACACCAAACGTGAAGTTTCGATTGATTACATTCAAAAAGTGGTCTCTGATTATTTCCAAATGGATGTGGAAACGCTTCAATCCAAAACGAGAAGAAGACATATTGTTCAGGCACGTCAATTGGCAATGTATTTTGCTAAGAAATTTACCAAAGCCTCATTGGCTAGTATTGGAAATCAAATTGGCAAACGAGATCACGCTACGGTTTTACATGCCTGTAAAACAGTTGATAACCTCAGCTTTACAGACAAACAATTCCGCAAATATGTGGATGATCTTAGCCAGAAGCTCACCCTATAAACACTTTTTTTTATGGAAAACACAAATATACTCATGGTTTGTTTGGGTAATATATGTCGTTCTCCATTGGCCCAAGGCATCTTAGAGTCAAAAGTAAAAGACTTACAGATTGAAGTGGATTCTGCAGGAACAGCAGCCTATCACATCGGGAATTCTCCTGACCCAAGGAGTATTGCAGTAGGAAAGAAGTATAACATTGATATAAGCCGTCAAAAAGCAAGACAATTTTCTCCCTCTGACTTCAAAGCATTCACCCATATTTTTGCAATGGATCGAAGTAACTATGAAAATATAATCGCCAAAGCGACTTCAGATGAGGATTTAAAAAAAGTGCGTTTGATCTTAAACAATCAAAATGATGTTCCAGATCCCTATTACGACGGAGATGAAGGTTTCGAAAATTGTTTTACATTGCTAGATGATGCATGTCACCAAATCGTAAACTCATTACATAATGAATCAAGATAATTCTTCCCTAGGTGTACTCTATTTAATCCCAACCCCACTTGGAGACAACTCCCCTCTTGAAGTGCTTCCGCTTTCTGTAAAAAAGATCATTGAAGATCACACTCATTTTATTATTGAAAATGAAAAAGCAGCACGTCAGTTTATCAAAAAAATAATACCAAATAAAAATCAAAATAAAATAATCCTATATTCTTTAAATAAATATACAACTCAAGAAGAAATGGAAACCTACTTGGATCCCTGTAAATCAGGGATTTCTATGGGACTTTTTTCAGATGCTGGATGCCCAGGGATTGCCGATCCTGGGGCTGTGATCGTTTCCAAGGCACATCGATTAGGGATTACTGTAAAACCTTTGACAGGTCCTTCCTCACTTGTCTTGGCCCTTATGGCTTCTGGAATGAATGGACAAAGTTTTGCATTTAACGGCTACCTACCCATAGAAAACAAACAACGAAATCAAAGCATTACTAAATTTGAAAAGAAAGCGTTTCGTGAAGAACAAGCACAACTCTTTATTGAAACCCCATATAGAAGTGAGTCTTTATTTAAAGATTTTCTAAAGACATTAGATCCAAACACAAGACTATGTGTGGCATGCGACCTGAGTTTAAACACAGAGTACATACTAACACTTTCCGTAAAAGATTGGAAGAAAGTAAAACCACAGCTCAATAGGAGACCTTGTGTTTTTATAATTGAAGGTTCTTTTTAGCGGTAAATCTTTTGCTTGTTAATCCAATTAACATAAATCTTTTTATTCCTATTGTGCTCTGAAAGGTTTTTAGCAAACATATGGAAGCCAGGCTTGGAAGGATCTGCAACAAAAAATAAATAAGAATGTTTTTCAGGATTCAAAACTGCTTCAATGGCTGATAAATCGGGCATGGTAATTGGGCCAGGAGGAAGTCCATTTACTCTATAGGTATTGTAAGGAGAACGAATTTTTAAATCTTTGAGTAACACCCGCTTGATGACAAGATCAAAATTTCCAGAAGTTTTCTTCATTGCAAAAATCACCGTGGGGTCAGCTTGCAATTTAATACGTCTTTTAAGACGATTTAAATAAGCTCCAGCTAAACGTGGCTGTTCCGCTCTTTTGGGTGACTCTTTCTGGACAATGGACGCCAAAATATATACTTCTTGTGGTGTTAAATTCAATGCTTTTGCTTTTGCTCTTCTTGAAGCATTCCAAAATCGTTCATAATACGATAACATTTTTTCTCTAAAAGTTTCTGCAGTGGTATCCCAAAATAAGTCATAGGAATTTGGAAGATAAAGTGACATTGCATTATCAAGAGTAAATCCATTAGCACTTAAAAATTCGGCATCCTTAAAAGCAGTAATCAAACTTAGACTATCTGCTTCAATTTGTTGTGAAATTCTCCCTGCCAGGTCCTCTAAACGCTCTTGATTATTAAAAACAACTTTAACCGTCAAGCGTTTTGATCGAAGCACATTAATTATTTCATTATTTCCAAGCCCTTTATTCAACTTGTATTTTCCGGGCTTTACGTTTTGTGAATAGCCTTTTTTATTTGCTGCGATTTTGAAATTAGTAGTAGATTTCAATAAAGGATACATCTGAATCATAAGAGAATCTATAGAATCGTCCCTGTCTATAAACACATAAGAAAAGTCATTTTCAAAAACAGTATTGTCCCAAAAAAAAGTTACATAAAAATTATAGACAAAATAAGAGCCCATAACCAAACCTAGTATACTAATCCAAACTAAAATCTTTTTTTTATACATCAGTAAAATAGTTTTTGATAAAGAAATTCATCGTGGAATGAACCTTCGTAAAAATTCCATGCTTTTTTGATTCCGATTTTTTGATAGCCACAACTTTCGAAAATATGTAAACTTCTTTTGTTTTCTCGAGCAATATTGGCAAAAAGACAGTGAATATTAAAGTACTCTCGACAATGCGAATCCACCAACTGGAGTCCTTTCTTTCCTAACCCCATTCCTCTCTTATCCTTATGAATAACAATCCCTACTCCTGCTCTTCTATGGAGCGGCTCAAAATCAAAAAGATCAACAAAACCCAACAAACTCTTTTGTGCATCAGAAAGCACATAACGTTTTTGTTTCGCTTGAAAAATATCTTGATGTTGTTGCTCAAGGTAGACTTTTAGTAGTTTCTCTGAAAATGGTTCCGTGCGATTGGAGTACTTCCAAAATTCATATTCATTTTCTATTTCAATCAAAAGACTTAAATCAGATGGCTCAAGAGCTCTTAAGAAAACAGATTCAGGGTTCATATTGAAATTATTCCAGAAAAAACAAAGGTGGATGAACCTTGCAAATAAATATTTTTATAGCCCTGCTTTGCAAGTTCAAAATCAATAATCAAATCTCCGCCACACGCTTTCATCATCAACTGAGTATCTTTCTTTGAATTACCTAAATAATGCATGGTTAACGCAGCTGCCACAGCACCTGTTCCACAGGCGAGTGTTTCATTTTCTACTCCCCTTTCATAAGTTCTGATTGCATACGTTTTAACGGATTGCATTTCAATAAAATTTACATTGATTCCTTTTTCTTTAAAGGCTTCAGAATAACGAATAGCAGCTCCTTCTTTTTTTACATCGATCGATTGTATGTCATCAAACAAAAGAACAAAATGAGGGGATCCAGTATCAACAATTACGGCATTGCCATTTTGAGTGAGGCCTTCTACATCTTGCATTTTAAGACGAACTTCATTTTCAGAAATTAGATTCGCTTCATGTAGACCATCTACTGCCATAAAAGTCGTTTCTTCATTAATTATGTTATGCCTAAATGCAAAAGCTACAGCACAACGACCACCATTACCACACATAGAGCTGAGGTTTCCGTCTGAATTGAAGTAGCGCATTTCAAAATCTAAACTGTCATGAGGTTCAATTAAAATAACACCATCTGCACCAATTCCTTTAAATCGATTGCATAGTTTTTCAAACTGAGAAGCAGTAATGGAACTATATTTCCCTGAACGATTGTCCATGATAATGAAGTCATTTCCCGCGCCTTGATATTTATCAAATTGAATCTTCATAGGGATCAAAAGTACATGATTTTTTTATTTGTTTATCAATAAACCACAGAAGTAATCTCGAGAAAACTCAAGGATTTAGTTTAGTAGTGACAGATCAAGAAAAGGTGTTAAAGGGTCGTTAAATGCATTCTAATCTTGTTCAAAATCGATAATTTTGATAAAAAATAATAGTATGAAGTCATTTATTAAAACCCTAAGTATTGCACTATCAAGTGCTTTTCTCAGTATCTTTATTTATAATATTTATTTTAATTCTGCATCTACTGAAAATTCTGACAATTCACCAAAACCCAAATTAATTCCCGCCAACTACACCTATACCTCTAGCAATGCAGCTGCTGAACATAGTGACTTTACAATTGCAGCAGAAAAGACAGTTCATGCAGTAGTTCATGTGAAAAACACAAGCTCCTCTGGCACTGAATTGTCTGATTTCTATCGTTACTTTTATGGGGATGATGAATTCCCTGAACGAATTGGAACAGGATCGGGTGTAATTGTTTCTCCAAACGGTTATATTATTACGAATCATCATGTAATTGAAAATAATTCTGAAATAGAAATTACGACTAACGACAACAAAATCTACAAAGCTACAGTAGTTGGATCTGATCCAAGTAGTGATATTGCTGTCCTAAAGATCAATACGGATCAAAAATTACCTTATGTCTTTTTCGGCAATTCGGATACAACCAAAATTGGGGAATGGGTACTTGCTGTCGGAAATCCATTTAATCTAAACTCCACTGTGACCGCAGGAATCATAAGTGCTAAAGCAAGAGATCTCAATCAGCGTGATGGAAAGAATGAATGGTACATTCAAACCGATGCTGCAGTAAATCAAGGAAATAGTGGAGGAGCTTTGGTCAATACACGAGGAGAACTCATTGGAATAAATACTGCGATTACTTCTATTTCAGGAGGGTTTGTTGGCTATTCGTTTGCTGTTCCTAGTAATGTTGCTCGAAAAGTATTTGAAGATATAATTGAATTTGGTGATGTACAGCAAGGTCTTTTAGGAGTAATGGGTCAAGCCCTAAATTCAGAAATGGCCGAACGCTATGAAGTCAAAGAAACTGAAGGCTTTTATATTACAGATCTCGAAGAAGGTCTAGGAGCAGATCTTGCAGGACTAAGACCAAATGATATTATAAAAAGTGTTGATAATATCACCATAAATAAGTTTGCTGACCTTTCCGGATATTTAGCTAGTAAAAGACCTGGAGAGAATGTAAATATCGTGTATAATCGAAATGGTGAAGAAAATGAGGTCAAAGTTCGTTTAGAAAAAATCAATCGAACAATTTTTTTTTTAATGGAGGTAAGAGAACTCACCCCAGATCAAAAAAAGAAATACCAAACCCAACAAGGGTTGTATATTTCTAACATGAATAACCGATGGTTGTATCAACGAGGAGTGGACAATGGTTATATCATACTCGAAATAAACAACCGAGAGGTTAACAAATTAAAAGAATTACGAAACTTAAAAGTTAATGATATTGAAAGCATATTGTTCTTGAAACCCTCTGGTGAGAAAGAAAGAATTTCGTTACGCTATTAATTAATGTCTAAGCTTTACAGAAAAAGTCGCAGTCCTGCTGTGACTTTTTCTATTTTTGCTGTAAACTTATTATACATTCCATGCGAATTGATATTATTACACTCTTTCCAGAGCTTTTAAAAAGTCCTTTTGAGGTTTCTATACTTAAAAGAGCCCTTGCTTCTGGAATAGCAGAAGTCAATTTTCACGATCTAAGAGCCTTTAGTACTCATAAACAGAAACAGGTAGATGACTATCCGTTTGGAGGGGGTGCAGGAATGGTCATGATGATTGAACCTATTGACCTATGTATAAAAGCTTTAAAAAAGGAGAGAGACTATGATGCAGTAATTTACCTCACTCCAGACGGAGAAACCCTCAATCAAAAAGCTGCCAACCATTATTCTACTCTAGAAAACATTATTCTCTTATGTGGACATTACAAAGGAGTTGATCATCGTGTCAGAGATTATTTAATTACACACGAGGTTTCAATTGGAGATTTTGTTCTTTCTGGGGGAGAATTGGCCGCCGCTATTTTTTGTGATAGTGTAATCCGACTTATACCGGGAGTTTTGGGTGATGAATCTTCTGCTTTAACTGACAGTTATCAAGACAATCTATTAGCGCCACCAATTTATACCAGACCTGCAAAATACAATGACTGGGAAGTCCCTCAAATTTTAACCTCAGGAAATACCCCAAAGGTAGAACAGTGGAGAGAAGAAAAAGCAATGGAACGGACTCAGAAATTACGCCCTGATTTATTAGAATAAAATGAAACCAACCCCATTCCTTAGCCTTATTATCCTACTTTCCTCCTGTGCTGTCTAAAAAACACTACACAAATAATAGATGACGCCTCTCTCGTTTGTACAGAACAGTTTGTAACCTTAACACTTCAAATAAACGGAGAAGTAACAACCTCTTTTTACACTTTGCGTATTGCTACTTTAGACACTATAAGAATTTCTTCTTATTTTGAAAACTACTATCCGATTGTTGATCACGCAATATTATCCAGCTTAGAACGTGATCGTATATAAGAGTTTGTTTTTGTTGGAGAGCGATCAACCGATACTATACGTGAAGTTTTTGAGATTAAATCAGACGGATGCCATGTCATCAAAGTGAGTGGTCCAGATCATATCAATTAATTTTTTAGGATCAAGTTGTTTACTTGAAAATAAAGTTTAATTTTGCACCACGAAATGCATAACCTCTGACGAAAATCGTGAATGTTATCTTTTCCAACTCAATAAAAGAAAATATGGAAGCGTTAATCAACTTTGTACAAAACGAATTCATCGAGAAAAAAGAATTTCCAAAATTTGATGCTGGAGACACACTAACTGTTTACTACCAAATCCGTGAAGGAGAAAAAGTACGTACCCAGTTCTTTAAGGGTGTTGTTATTCAAATCAAAGGACAGGGCTTATCAAAATCATTTACCATTAGAAAAATGTCTGGAACTGTTGGAGTTGAGAGAATCTTCCCAATGAATCTTCCTGCATTAGAAAAAATTGAAGTGAACAAAAAAGGTAAAGTACGTCGTTCACGTATATACTACTTCAAAGAATTAAGAGGTAAAAAAGCACGTATCAAAGAAGCAAGAATGGATTCTTAATACGGGTTTTGACCTAAATTTATTCCGCCAATCACTAGAATCTAGTGTTTGGCGGTTTTTTTATTCCCTAATACTATTAAAAAAATAAACGCTAACCTTATATTTGCACCCGAAACCAATTTAAACACTCATGTCAAAAATTAAAGTTGTAAATCCAGTTGTTGAAATGGATGGGGACGAGATGACTAGAATCATCTGGAAATTCATTAAAGACCAACTGATACTTCCTTATTTAGATTTAAAAATTTTATACTACGATTTATCTGTAACTTCTAGAGATGCAACCGAAGATAAAATCACTATTCAAGCTGCTAATGCAATTAAAGAGCACCATGTAGGTATTAAATGTGCAACGATCACACCCGATGAAGATCGTGTGACTGAATTCAATCTTTCTAATATGTGGCGTTCCCCAAACGGAACTATACGAAACATAGTGGGCGGAACTGTATTTAGAGAGCCTATTATCATGAAGAATGTACCTCGTTATGTTCAAGGGTGGACAAAACCAATCTGTATTGGACGTCATGCATTTGGAGATCAATATAAAGCAGCAGATACTGTAACTACTGGAAAAGGGAAACTAACGATGACCTTTACCCCGGATGATGGAGGTACGCCAAAAACCTGGGAAGTGTATCATTTCCAAGAAAACGGAGTAGCAATGTCTATGTACAATATCGATTCGTCTATATACGGATTTGCTCGTTCTTGTATGAACCAAGCCTTGACCAAAAAATGGCCATTATACTTATCTACAAAAAATACCATATTAAAAGCCTATGATGGACGCTTTAAAGATATCTTTCAAGAGGTTTTTGAAAGTGAATTTAAAGAACGATTTGAAAAAGTAGGCATCACTTACGAGCATAGACTCATCGATGATATGGTTGCTGCAGCAATGAAATGGAACGGTGGTTTTGTTTGGGCTTGTAAGAATTATGATGGTGATGTTCAATCTGATACGGTTGCACAAGGATTTGGGTCTTTAGGATTAATGACATCAACCCTTGTTACTCCCGATGGAAAAACAATGGAAGCAGAAGCTGCTCACGGAACAGTAACACGCCATTACCGTCAACACCAACAAGGAAAAGAAACTTCAACTAATCCTATTGCATCTATTTTTGCATGGACTAGAGGTTTAGCACACAGAGGGAAATTAGACAACAATCAAGAACTAATTGATTTTTGTACTACTCTCGAAAATGTTTGTGTGGAAACCGTTGAAAGTGGAAAAATGACAAAAGATCTTGCGATTTTGATTCATGGAAAAGAACTTAACAGTTCACATTATCTTACAACGCAACAATTTTTAGCTGCGTTAAAAGAAAATTTAGAATCAAAAAGGAACGCATAATATTCTCTTTTAATCCATAAACTTAAACCTCACAATAAAGTATTGTGAGGTTTATTTTTTTAAATTCGTTAAAAACCAAGATACTATGGGTTTTGTAAAAACCACTGAAAAGGATTCCAATCATAATGACTTAGAGCAAAAAAATATTGCTCAACTACTCAGTGGTATTCATCTAGAAGATCAAAATGCAGTTAAAGCCGTTGGCAAAGTATTGGACAAAATCGAAGCCCTAATTGATGCCGTTGTAATACAACAGAAACTGGGTGGACGGCTTTTTTATATCGGAGCAGGAACCAGTGGTCGTCTGGGTGTTTTGGATGCATCTGAATGTCCTCCTACTTTTGGCACTGATCCAGATCGAGTAATTGGCCTTATTGCTGGAGGAGATCACGCATTAAGAAACGCTGTAGAAAATGCAGAGGATGATCCGCATCAAGCTTGGGAAGACTTAAGTGTTTATTCGATTACTCCAAAAGATATTGTTGTTGGAATTGCCGCCTCTGGAACCACACCTTATGTAGTGGCAGGGTTACATGACTGCCAAGCAAATGGAATTAAAACAGGAAGCATCAGTTGTAATCAAAACAGTCCACTCTCTGAAGTTAGTGATTTCCCTATAGAAGTAATCGTAGGCCCAGAATTTGTGACAGGTAGTTCAAGAATGAAAGCGGGTACAGCACAAAAATTAATCCTGAACATGATCACCACTGCAACCATGATCCAGTTAGGTCATGTCAAAGGCAACAAAATGGTGGATATGAAATTATCCAACAAAAAGCTTGTGGGAAGGGCAGAATCAATGATTATGGAGGAATTAAATGTTTCTCTTGATGAAGCTAAACAATTACTTGAAATTCACGGAAATGTCAGAAACACGATTAATGCCGCAAAATAATGAATAAAATTTTACTGCAAAAAGGGCTTAAATTGATGAGCTACTTTATCCTTCTTTGTTTTTTCGGCCCCTTTGTTGTTCATCAAGCGTTTCAAAACAAAACACATTCTTTGTATTATCCGGTCCTAACAATTGGTTTGCTCCTACTGGGCTTTGCTTTTTATTTTGGATTTAAAGGAATTAGAACCCTTGTAGATGCGCTTTTGGGAGAAAAAAGAAAAAAGCAGTCATAGAAACTTTTCATTATGCATTGCTTGCTACACTTAGACCCCTTATCTTTGCGGGGCATTTTATAATACTATGATTGAAATTCAATTTCCAGACCAGAGTGTACGAACCTATCCAAAAGGAACAACGCCTTTTGAGATCGCTTCAAGTATCAGTGAAGGATTGGCACGTAATGTGTTGTCTGCAAAGTTTAATGAACAAATTGTAGAAAGCGTTACCCCACTTCATGAAAATGGAAAAATTCAACTTTTCACTTGGAATGATCAAGAAGGAAAAACAGCCTTTTGGCATTCGTCTGCGCATGTCTTAGCACAAGCTCTTTTAGCACTCTATCCAGATTGTAAATTAACAATTGGTCCAGCCATAGAAAATGGATTTTATTATGATGCTGATTTTGGAGGCCATAGTCTTACCGAAAAAGACCTAGTAGATATAGAAAAGAAATTTTTGGAATTTGCAAGACAAAAATTTGAATTCAAAATGCGTAGTGCTTCCAAAGAAGAAGCCCTAAGTTTTTATAAAAAAGAAAACAACCCCTTCAAGACGGAGTTAATCGAAAACCTTGAAGATGGGACCATTACCTTCTGTGATCACGCTGACTTTACAGATCTTTGTCGTGGTGGACACATTCCAAATACAGGATTTATAAAAGCAATCAAGCTAACCAACATTGCTGGAGCATACTGGAGAGGAGACGAAACCAAACCACAACTTACTCGTGTCTATGGAATTTCGTTTCCTAAACAAAAAGAATTGACGGAATATTTGTCACTCGTTGAAGAAGCAAAAAAACGTGACCACAGAAAACTGGGAAAAGAACTAGAATTATTTACTTTTTCACAAAAAGTGGGACAAGGCCTACCTTTATGGTTGCCTAAAGGTGCTGCACTTCGTGAACGTCTAGAAAATTTTCTCAAAGAAGCACAAAATAAAGCAGGCTACGAACAAGTGATATCTCCCCATATTGGAAGTAAAGAACTCTATATGACTTCGGGGCATTATGAAAAATACGGTGCTGATAGTTTCCAGCCCATTACAACTCCTGCAGACGGAGAAGAGTTTTTACTCAAACCCATGAATTGTCCACATCACTGTGAAATATACAATGCAAAACCATGGAGTTACAGAGATTTACCCAAGCGTTATGCAGAATTTGGAACCGTTTATCGTTATGAGCAAAGTGGTGAATTGCATGGATTAACTCGTGTGAGAGGATTTACTCAAGATGATGCACATATCTTTTGTATGCCCGATCAACTTGATGAGGAATTCAAGAAAGTGATCGACTTGGTATTATATGTTTTTGGTTCCTTAGGTTTTGAAAACTTTACGGCTCAAGTATCGCTTAGAGATCCAGAAAAACCAGAAAAATATATTGGTTCAACCCATAATTGGGAATTAGCAGAAAAAGCAATTATTAATGCAGCTAAAGAGAAAAACTTAGAGTATGTAATTGAAACTGGTGAAGCTGCCTTTTATGGTCCTAAGCTCGATTTTATGGTCAAAGATGCCTTGGGTCGCAAATGGCAATTAGGAACCATCCAGGTAGATTACAATCTCCCTGAGCGCTTTAATTTAAATTACAAAGGAAGTGATAATGAATTGCATAGACCTGTAATGATTCACAGAGCTCCTTTTGGAAGTTTGGAACGTTTTGTTGCAATCTTATTGGAACATACTGGCGGAAATTTCCCTCTTTGGCTGATGCCAAATCAAGTGAATATTTTGTGTGTGAGCGAAAAATATAAAAATTACGCTCTAAAAGTTTCAAAATTCTTGGAAAATCACGAAATTCGCGCCCTCTTAGATGATCGAAATGAGACCATTGGGAAAAAGATTCGCGAGTCCGAAATCTCCAAAGTCCCCTATATGATTATCATAGGAGAGAAAGAAGTACAAAATGAAACCGTTTCATTGCGAAAGCATTCTGAAGGTGATTTAGGAAGCTTTACGACTGAAAATGTGGTAAATTTGATAAATACAGAAATAAAAAGCAGCTTAGCTAGCTTTGAAGTTTAATTTAAAAGAGAGAAGACATAGCAATACGTAGACGCAGAACAAACCGCCCTGGAAGGGTATTCAAAGAAGATCCACACCGTATTAATTTAAAAATTACGGCTCAGGAGATTCGTTTGGTTGGTGATAATGTAGAAATAGGAGTTTATTCTCTTAACAAAGCACTTGCCTTAGCAGAATCCCTAGAATTGGACTTGGTTGAAATTTCGCCAAATGCGTCTCCTCCAGTCTGTAAAATTTTAGAATACAAAAAGTTTCTGTACGAACAAAAAAAGCGGGAAAAGGCACTCAAAGCGAAAACAAGTAAGATTATTCTTAAAGAAATTCGTTTTGGACCACAAACCGACGAACACGATTATGAGTTCAAAAAGAAACACGCTGAAAAATTCCTTAAAGAAGGAGCAAAATTGAAAGCGTTTGTGTTTTTTAAAGGACGTTCAATTGTGTTTAAAGAACAAGGACAAATTCTTTTGTTACGTTTAGCACAAGATTTGGAAGAGTTAGGAAAAGTAGAACAAATGCCAATATTGGAAGGAAAAAAGATGAGTATCTTGATTTCTCCTAAGAAAAAATAAAAAAAGGAATCGTCATGCCAAAAATGAAAACAAAATCTAGTGCTAAAAAGCGTTTTAAATTGACCGGAAGTGGTAAAATTAAACGTAAGCATGCTTTCAAAAGTCACATCTTGACCAAAAAGTCAAAAAAGCGTAAGCTTGCATTGACACACTCTGGTCTAGTGCACGAAAGCGATGAAAAAAACATCAAACAACAACTAAGACTTAACTAAGTAAAACAAGGTTAAAAGTTAATTAACAACCCGAAGTCAGGCTCTGAAAGTGTAGAAATACCGCCTCCTTCAAAAAACAACAAAAAATGCCAAGATCAGTAAACTCAGTTGCTTCAAGAGCACGTAGAAAAAAAATCTTAAAACAAGCAAAAGGATTTTTTGGCCGTCGAAAAAATGTTTGGACGGTTGCAAAAAATGCAGTAGACAAAGCAATGTTGTATGCGTATCGTGACCGTAAGGTGAACAAGCGTAACTTCAGAGCCCTTTGGATTACCCGTATCAACGCTGGAGCTCGTAACAACGGAATGTCATACAGCCAGTTCATGGGGAAAATAAAAGCCAACAACATTGAATTGAATCGAAAAGTTCTCGCCGATCTCGCGATGAACCATCCCGTCGCTTTCAAAGCGATCGCTGATAAAATCAAATAAATTCAAAACTACCTTCGGGTAGTTTTTTTTGCTGTGAATAAATATACCATTTATCATAACCCCAGATGTAGAAAGTCGAGAGAGGCGTTACAATTTCTTGAAGAATCAGGCCATGAAATCGAAATAATCCGTTATCTCGATGCTCCACTTTCAAAAAATGAACTTCAAGATGTGCTCAATAAAATCAAGCTTAAAGCCAGTGAAATACTTAGGAAGAATGAAGCGGAATGGAAAAGCATTCCTAACCGAAATTCATTGTCTGAAAATGAAATTTTAGAACAACTCTCAATCTATCCCAAGCTAATTGAAAGGCCGATCGTTACCTTAAATCAGAAAGGAGTTTTGGCAAGACCCTTAGAAAATTTAGCTTTATTTCTTAAAGCAAATTAAACCCTGACAAATTATTTAGGTCAAAGTAGAATTACTTCAAAAAAGCACATGAAAAGAATAATTCTTACACTATTACTTATTGGTATATCCAATACCCTCTTTGCACAACGATCAAATAACGCTCCTAGAGTTGCCAAGATAAAAATAACTGGAAATGTCAATGATTCAGAAACGTCACAACCACTAGAATATGCAACTATATCCTTGATGAATGAGCGATTCCCAGACAGAATTCAAGGAGGCATCACAGATGCAAAAGGAAATTTCGATATCGAAATCTTTCCTGGGAAATATAATATTACCATAGAGTATATCGGGTTTGAAAAAATAACTCTGGAAAATAGAGAAATTAGAGAAACAACGAGTTTAGGAAACTTTGCGCTAACTATTAATTCGGAATCACTTGAAGAAGTAGAACTAATCGGTGAACGAACTGAAGTTGAAATAAGACTGGACAAAAGAGTATACAATGTGGGAAGAGACATTACAGTGCGTGGAGGAAGTGTCACTGATGTAATGGATAATATCCCAGCGGTATCTGTGGATGTAGAAGGGAATATCTCGCTAAGAGGAAATGACAATGTTAGAATTCTAATAAACGGAAAACCTTCAGGCTTAGTCGGTCTTTCTGGACCCGCTGCTTTAAGACAACTCCCAGCTGAATCGATAGAAAAAGTGGAAGTGGTTACTTCTCCCTCTGCTAGATACGAAGCCTCAGGAACAGCAGGTATTTTAAATATTATTTTAAAAAAAGACGAGTTAATTGGATTCAATGCAACTTTTATTGCAAATGCTGGAATCCCAGAAAATTTAGGAGGTACAGCAACACTAAATTGGAGAACAAAAAAACTAAATATTTTTTCTACTACAACCTACAGAGATCAAAAATCTCTTGGAGGAGGGCTCTTCAACAGCGAATATTTTAATGGGGATCTACCAAGTGCTTTTGCTAACGAAACACGTGATTACGACAGAGTAAGAAAAAATTATTTTATCAACCTGGGTGCGGAATACTATTTCAATGATAAAACATCTCTTACCATTAGTGGGTTTGTACGAGATAGTAACAACACCAGTGATGCCAGTACTGAAATAGACGACTTAAATGCAAATGGAGATATTCTTTCTACAGTATCTCGTTTACAGGAAGAAGCAGAAGAAGACAATTCAAGTCAGTTAACTGCCAATTTCACAAAAAAATTTAATGATGATGGACATGAACTAGTCGCTGAAATTCAATTACAAAAAAGCGCAGAAGATGAATTTGCAGATATAACAAACTCAGATTCTCCAAGTGAAACTGCAGGGACTTTAGAGTCACAAACACGAAACTTATTTCAATTGGATTATGTTTGGCCTATTGATAAAAACACTCAGTTTGAATTTGGTTACCGTGGAGACTTTAGCTCACAAGAAAATGATTATGAAATCGCTATTTTTAAAAATGGTGAATTTGTTCGTGATACAGACTTATCAAACGTATTGCTTTTTGAACAAAATATAAATGCGCTCTACACCCAATTTGGTAAGAAAATAAATAAATTTTCCTATCTAGTGGGCCTTAGAATGGAGAACACAAACATTGTTATTGATCAAAAAACCACTAACGATTTCAAAGAAAAAAAGTACACCAATTTTTTTCCAACCTTAAACTTGTCCTACGAGTTTAGTGAAGAAGAAAATATCACTTTAGGGTTTAGCAGAAGAATAAGAAGACCCAGAAGCTGGTCGTTAAACCCGTTCCCTTCAAGGTCTAGTGTTACCTTTTTTAGACAAGGAAATCCGGATTTAGACCCCTCATACTCAAGCACATTTGATTTTGGATATTTAAAACGTTGGGAAAAATTCACCTTTAATGGATCTGCTTATTATCAAAAAGCCACTCAAGTGATTACCCGTATCACTGAAGCTACCGGTGAAGTGGTTCGAGTTAGTGAGGATCCATTGATAGAAATACCCTCATTGAGAGCAACCTCTATCAATCTGGCGGAAAATAACCGAATTGGTACAGAATTCACTTTAACCTATGCTCCTAGTAGAAAATTTCGTTTGAGTGGAAACTTTAATATTTTTAATTCCGAAACTATTGGAAACTACAACAACCAAGTTTTTGATGCTGAAATTGTAAGCTGGTTTGCTCGAATCAATGGAAATGTTACCTTACCCAAAGGATGGACAGCCCAACTTAGAGGATTTTACAGAGGACCAAATGCTACTGCACAAAATCGATCTAAAGGCTTTTTTGTACTCTCAGGAGCTATAAACAAAGATGTATTAAAGAAAAAAGGTACACTTTCATTCAATGCAAGTGACTTGTTAAATTCAAGACGATTCAAAAATACAACAACCACAGAACGCTTTATAAATTATAGTGAGTTCCAATGGAGACGTCCTTCATATGTAATGACATTCACATATAAAATAAACGAACGTAAAAACGACCGCAGAAGAAGAAATCAAAATTATGGTGATGGCGGTGGTGACGAGTTTGGATTTTAAACATAAAAAAAGGGGCTAACAAGCCCCTTTTTTTATGTTCTTTTCTCAATCTTCTTTTTATTCTTTCCGTATTTAAGATGTTCCATTATTGCTCCTACTAACCAGTAAGGAATAACAAACGTCAATAAAAATATCAATAACCAAAATCCAATGGTTAGTATGGAAAGAAAAGCTAGAAAACCTAAGTATTGGTCAAATTCAAACATAATTTCTGTTTTGAGGTACAAAAATACATATTTTTTTGAATGCCATCACCTCGGTTTAAGATATTTCATAAAGCTTATTCACAAAATAATTGAAACTTATAAAAACGTTTTCTTCTAAATCGAGTATTTTTACATTTCAAAACAAAAGTCATGGAATACCGCATTGAAAAAGATACTATAGGAGAAGTAAAAGTACCCAAGAATGTATACTGGGGCCCTCAAACAGAACGCTCTCGAAGTAACTTTAAAATTGGAGCTCCTGCTTCTATGCCCATGGAGATAATTCATGGTTTTGCCTATTTAAAAAAAGCTGCTGCTTACACGAATCACGACTTAGGAGTGTTGAGTATTGAAAAGAGAGATCAAATTGCGCAAGTGTGTGATGAAATTCTTACTGATGCCCTAGCCGATCAATTCCCATTGGTCATCTGGCAAACGGGTTCTGGAACTCAAAGTAATATGAATGTCAATGAAGTCATTGCAAATAGAGCTCATGTATTGGCTGGAAATCAATTAGGAGATGGAGGTAAAACATTGACTCCAAATGATGATGTCAACAAATCACAATCTTCCAATGACACCTTCCCTACTGGAATGCATATTGCTGTATATAAAAAAATCATGGAAACTACTCTTCCCGGTATCAGTCAATTACGTGATACTTTAGATCAAAAAGCAAAAGCCTTTCAATCTGTGGTAAAAATTGGACGTACCCATTTAATGGATGCTACTCCCCTCACTTTAGGGCAAGAATTTTCGGGTTATGTGTCTCAGCTAGATCATGGAATTAAAGCTTTAAAGAATACTTTAGCGCATCTATCCGAAATGGCTTTGGGAGGAACAGCAGTAGGAACAGGAATAAATACTCCAAAAGGCTATTCCGAAAAGGTTGCTCAATATATCGCAGAATTCACTGGACTGCCCTTTATTACTGCGCCAAATAAATTTGAAGCCTTGGCTGCTCATGACGCTATAGTTGAGACTCATGGCGCATTAAAACAATTGGCTGTTTCATTAAATAAAATTGGGAATGACATCCGAATGATGGCCTCTGGACCTCGCTCTGGAATTGGAGAAATTATCATTCCAGCAAATGAACCTGGAAGTTCTATTATGCCAGGAAAAGTAAATCCTACTCAATGTGAAGCCCTAACCATGGTCTGTGCACAAGTAATGGGTAATGATGTAGCTATTACAGTAGCTGGAACTCAAGGACACTATGAATTGAATGTATTCAAGCCCGTTATGGCTGCCAATTGTCTTCAATCTGCAGAACTGCTAGGAGATGCTTGTGTAAGCTTTACAGAAAATTGTGCAAAAGGAATTGAGCCCAACCACAAACGTATTGATGAATTGGTTCAAAACTCCCTAATGTTAGTTACAGCCTTAAATACAAAAATAGGTTATTACAAAGCTGCAGAAATTGCAAATAAAGCCCATGAAGAAGGAACAACCCTAAAAGAAGCTAGTCTGGCGTTGGGTTATTTGACCTCAGAAGAATTTGAGGAGTGGGTACGTCCTGAAAAAATGACAGGTAATGGATAATTTACTTCATTTTATTCCCTTTGAAACTGAACATTCTAAAGAGTTTAAAGCACTCAATATAGAATGGTTGGAATCATTTTTTGTTGTAGAGCCTTATGACGAATTAGTCCTAAGCAATCCAATAGATCAAATTATTACTCCAGGAGGTTTCATATTTATGGCATCACTCAATGGTGAAATCATTGGAACATTTGCGTTTATCAAAAAAAAAGAAGGTGTTTATGAGTTCAGTAAAATGGCCGTTACGCCTAAACAACGCGGAAAGGGTTTTGGGAATCAAATCGTAAGTTTTGTCATTCGTTTTGCAGAACAACACCATTGGGAAAAACTCATTCTATATTCTAGCACCAAACTAGAAAATTCTATTCACTTGTACCGTAAATATGGTTTTATTGAGGTTCCTATAGATCCTGATATTAAATATGCCAGAGGGAATATTAAAATGGAAATTCGTTTCTAATTTAGTTAAAAGCTTTTCAAGCCTTTACTTTTAAAACACTATCTTGAAAAAGTGAAATCTAAATTCACTTCCATGGCTGCATTGATTATTGCAGGGGAAGCTATTTTTTTATTGCCTTTTATCGTAATGCGTGTTTTTAAACCCATTATACGTGATGTTTTTCGAATTTCAGATTTTGAAATCGGTGAGGCTCAAGCACTTTATGGGATTACTGCCTTACTTTCCTATTTTTTTGGAGGATTCATCGCTGACAAATGGGAAGCTAAAAAGTTATTGTCCATATCGCTAATTTTAACAAGTTTAGGAGGTATTGCGATGGCGTCAATTCCTTCTATTACAATCTTTAAAATAGTGTATGCCCTATGGGGAGTATCAACAATTTTTCTGTTTTGGGCCGCATTGATTAAAGCAACGAGACAATGGGGTACACAAAATAATCAGGGGCTTTCGTTTGGTCTACTTGACGGTGGTAGAGGATTATTTGCGGCATGTATTGCCCTTACTGGAGCTGCAATTTTGAGTTATTTTTTCCCTGAAGAAGCTGCAAGCATAACCTATGAAAATAAAAAAAACACACTCCAATATATCCTCATAACCATCACATCCATTGTACTAAGTCTTGGAATCTTTGTGTGGCTTGCATTACCCAACAAAGACAAAGAGACGCGTAGTGTTAAAACTAATTTTAGCTTTAAGCAAGCTTTCGTATTGTTAAGAAAACCAAAGATAATCTTTCACTCGTTACTAATTCTTTCTGCATATAGCGGTTATAAACTTACCGGTGTATTTGGGATTTATGCAAAGGATGTGTGGGGATTCAGTATTGAAAACGCGACTTATTTTGCTGTTTTAATCCAATTCACACGCCCAATCACTGTTGTGCTTATTGGCTGGATTGCAGATCAATTTCTACCCTCGAAAGTTATTTTACCCTGCTTTGTTTGTATGGCTATTGCTTCTTTTTCAATTGGAATGGGAGATTTTGAAAACAGCTATTTTGCACTTTCTTTTTGCATTTTTATCCTAATGGCATTAGCAACCTATTCGATGAGAGGTCTTTATTTTGCTTTATTGGAAGAAATTAAAACACCGCTACAACTTACTGGAACCTTGGTGGGAATTATTTCTGTCATTGGTTTTACACCCGATATTTTTATGTCGCTTTTTACAGGACATATTCTAGGTGAAAATCCAGGCGTAAGTGAATACAAGCAATTATTTTCTTTGTTTACCCTTTTTCCAATTATCGGGCTAATTGCAACCCTATTGTTCAGAAAAAAAACACTTGAGTGGAAATGATAATAAAAACTTAGTAGACTTAGTCTCGAGTCAATTTTCGATATTGAATTCGCTTTGGCATCAAATCTTGACCTAATCGTTTCTTCTTATTTTCTTCGTAATCAGAATAAGAACCTTCAAAAAAGTAAACCTGTGAATCCCCTTCAAAAGCTAATATATGGGTGCATATTCGGTCTAAAAACCAACGATCGTGTGAGATAACAACAGCACAA
>Ga0233395_1000085_pt1 | contig 47804 bp, 55 predicted proteins | sample 27DmetaG_FD_186029 | JGI IMG/M metagenome (GOLD analysis project Ga0233395, IMG submission 186029) | Seawater microbial communities from Monterey Bay, California, United States - 27D | ecosystem: Environmental > Aquatic > Marine > Coastal | place: USA: California | collected 2016-10-12 | reverse complement strand
CTATTTTTATCAAATAAATTCAAACAAAATTTTATAAAATAACTTTGCTAAACTTTGGCAAAAATAACAAAATTAAACAGTTTCAAATCTATAAATTAGATAATTGGTTTTTCAGAGGTTCCATTAGAATATGGAACTGGCATAGTTTTTGCCAGAATTTTATTCTCCTGGCGCAAGAAATGCAAGCTTAATTTAGTTGGCTATAAAATCAGAATTTTTATATTTATTGCCCTTGTCAGAAATTTGTGCATAGCAATATGTCTTTTTATTAGACATTGGATAAATCATAAAACCCTCATCTTTGCCAACAAAATATTTGGGATGTAAATTATCTTGTTTGGTTTTTGATATAAATCTCCAATTCGTAACTTCTAAATCAAGTAAATCTTTTTCTTTAAAAGCTAATTTTCTTACACTAGAATTGATGCCATCCGCACCAATTATTAAATCAAATTCCTCCTTTTTTTTATTACTAAAAGTAACTTTAGATTTTTTGGAGGTTAAATCAAAATTTATTTTTTTAATAAATAAATTATAGCTAACTTCTTCTTGATAATTATCAGCTAATAATTTCAACAGATCTTCACGAAGTAAAGATAAAAAAGGCTGACTATTCAGGGGTTTTTGCAACAAGCTGGCAGTTGTTAAATTTTTACCATTATGTTTTGCATATTCTATTTTATCGACCTGATGAGATAATTTTAATAATTTATCTTTTAATCTTATTTGGTCTATTTGATCTACTGCATTAAAAGGTAAACATATGGCACAACCTTCTGATCTAAGCTTTTTGTTTTTTTCAATAATTTTAATATTTTTAAAACCTTTATCTTTTAAGAGTCGGAATAATGTAATCCCTGCAATTCCAGATCCAACTATTAAAATCTTTTTTGTTTTTTGAATTTTACTCATAGCTAGTTGACATATTTTTAATATTATATCAAACTCACTTCTTCTTTTTTACTATCTTCCTTCTACCTCCTCTTCTCTTACTATTTTTCTTTTTCTCCAAACCTTCCTTAATTACATCCACCGATCTTGCCAAAGTAATATCCAAAATATTATCCTCCTTGACCGAGACATAAACCCCATCATGGAATAAATAAGGACCAAAAGGACCAATACTAGCCTTAATTTCAAGATTAGTTTCTGGATGATTGCCAATAACTATTGGTAGAGAAAGTAGCTTTTCGGCCAAAGTAAAATCAACCTCATCAATAATAACATCCTTTGGAATAGCAGCTCTTTTGGGTTTAATTGCCCTCTTCTTACCTGTTTTGGTAAATTTCTCTTCATGAGACATCAAGGATTCATCCTTAACTAGCTCAATATAAAAGCCATAAGGACCTTTTTTAATAAAAATCTCTCCCTTAAATTCTTCCGACTTTCCTAAAGATTTAGGCTCAAACATATTGGCAGCCTCAAGAATTACAGAACCAGAATCATCTTTAGAAATTTGTTCATTATGTTTACAATCTGGATAATTAGAACAAGCAATAAATACCCCGAATTTACCAATTTTAACACCTAATTTGCCATCAGCACATGATGGGCAATTATTTTTTAATTCGCCCTTTTTATCAAAACCAAAAATTGTTGGCCCCATTGATAGGGTTAATTTATCTAAAATTTCAGTAATTGGTTTTTCTAAAACTAAATCAGTATTTTTATGGAATTTTTGCCAGAATTTATCTAAAAATTTTTGCCAATTTAATTTTCCACTAGCAATCACATCTAGCTCATCTTCCAAATCTGAAGTATAATCATAAGCCACATATTGTGGAAAAAATTCCTTTAAAAAATTAGTAACAACCCTACCCCTTTGTTCTGGAAAAAATCTTCTTTTTTCCAATTTAACATAATTTCGATCTTGTAAAACCGAAATAATCGCTGAATAGGTTGAAGGACGGCCAATTCCCAATTCCTCCATTTTTTTCACTAAACTAGCCTCAGAATATCTTGGTGGCGGTTCGGTAAAATGCTGCTTTGGCAGAACTTTTAAAAATTTCAGCTGATCATTTTCAACCAAATTTGGTAATTTTTTATTACTTTCTTCCTCTTCTTCCTCATCCTTACCCTCATTGTAAAGCACATAAAAACCATCAAATTTAATGACCGAGCCAGTGGTTTTTAATTTACCATAATCAGGGTCAGTAATAATAATTGCTGTCAATTGGTCCATAATCACATCGGCCATTTGACTCGCTACCATTCTCTTCCAAATAAGACTATATAATTTAAATTGATCAGAATCCAAAAATCTTTCAATATCTTTTGGTGCATATTCAGGATTTACTGGGCGAATGGCCTCGTGAGCTTCCTGAGTATTTTTAGCTTTTTGCTGATAATTAATTGGCTTTTCTGGCAGATATTTAGCGCCATAATTAGATTTAATGTAATTTCTAGCTTTACCAATTGCCTCCGGATCAACATAAACCCCATCAGTTCTCATATAGGTAATTAAACCCTGCACTTCGCCATTAATAGCCACACCCTCATAGAGCTTTTGTGCAACTTGCATAGTTCTTTTGGTTGAAAAGCCTAATTTACGAGAAGCCTCCTGCTGTAAAGAAGAAGTAATAAAAGGCGGATATGGGCGCCTCCTAGTATTTTTTCTAATAATTGACTGAACTTGATAATTTTTATTTTTCAGATTTTCGGCAATTTCTAAAGCTGATTTTTCATTTTCAATAAAAAATTTATCCAGCTTTTGATCGCCAATATGAGTTAGGCTAGCTAAAAAACTCTCTTTTTCCTTACCCAAATCAACCTTTACATCCCAATATTCCCTTGATTTGAATAATTCAATTTCAGTTTCTCGATCACAAATAACACGCAGTGCCACAGATTGCACACGGCCAGCAGAACGACTACCAGGCAATTTACGCCATAAAACAGGAGAGAGGGTAAAGCCAAAAAGATAATCCAGCGCCCTTCTGGCTTGCTGAGCATTGACCAGATCATCATCAATATTTCTAGGACTTTTAATAGCGCTCAGAATAGAATTTTTGGTAATAGTATTAAAAACAACTCTTTGAATTTGGGTGTCTTTTTTTAGAGATTTTTTCTCTTTTAACACCTCCAAAACATGCCAAGCGATTGACTCCCCTTCACGATCAGGATCGGGAGCTAGAATGATCTTGTCACATTTTTTAGCAATTTTGGCAATTTCATTGATATGTTTTTTAGCAGAATCGGCAATTTGGTAATTCATAGCAAAATTTTGCTCTGGATCAACAGAACCATTTTTGCTTGGCAAATCACGCACATGACCAAAAGATGCCAGAACGACATAATTTGAACCAAGATATTTGCCAATAGTTTTGGCCTTTGCTGGGGATTCTACAATTAGTAAATTTGTCATATTATTGATCTTTATTGGAAAAGTTAGTTTTAATTACCTAATTTTCTTCTAATAACTCCTTCCAATGCATCCCAACCTGAATAGCCATTAACAACCTCGCCATTAATAATAAAAGTTGGAGTTGATTTAATCTCAAGAGATTCGCTAGCCTCCTTAGCCTTAGTAATAATAGCTTTTTGCATATTTTTATCTTCAATACATTTAGTCAATTCTGCATCAGAAATTCCATATATTTGTGAAATTTCCTTTAATTTTTCAATAAATTCTGGGGAAAAAACCCATTTTTCCTGATTTTTGAAAAGATTTTTAATAAAATTGTGATATTTGTAGCCTTGATTAACCTTATTAAAATAACACAGGGCCGCTACAGAACCCGCAAGAGCTGGGCCATTAAGAGGGAAATCACGATAAATAAAAACTACCTCTCCCCTATCAACATAATTTTTTAAATTTTCAAAGCCATTAATGTAAAATTCGGCACAGTGAGGACATGATAATGAAGCATATTCTATGACTTTCACTGGCGCATCTTTTTGTCCTAAAATATAATCATCATCTAAAATTTTTAAAAATTTATTCGATTCATTAATTATTCTATTTTCAGATTCCCTACTAATCTCTTTTTCTATTTGAGACTGATCTTGGTCCAATTCTTTTTCTTCTTGGTTATTAATTATGAAGAAGGTGGCAACTATTATTGTAATTAAGATTATTGCGATTATAGTTACTTTGTTTTTATTATTCTTCTCTCTCATATAAAATAAAATTGGAATTAGAACTAGAAATTAAAAGTCTCTAAGATTTAAAATTAATTTACAACCAAAATATTATGTCAATTTTACCAATTTCTATCTTCATAATTACAAAAAATGAAGAGGACAGGATTGCTAATATTATCAAAAAAGCTCAACAAATTACCAATGATATTTTGGTAATCGATTCTGGCAGCTCTGATAAAACAGTACAGTTGGCAGAAAATCTTGGTGCCAAAGTTTTATTTAATAAATGGCAAGGATATGGCCAACAAAAAATCTTTGGCGAAAGTAAATGTAAAAATAAATGGATTTTAAATATTGATGCTGATGAAGAAATTACTACCGAATTAGCTAATGAAATAAAAGAAATATTTCAATCTAATAAAGAAAAGGATTTTGTTGGTTTTAAAATTAAAATAGTTAATAAATTTTTTGGCGAAAAAAAACCTAAAAAATTAGCATATTATTATAATCAATTGAGACTTTATAATTCAGATTATGCTGGCTTTAAAAATAGCTCTATTCATGACTCTGTAATTGTTAAGGAGGGAGTTGATGGAAAAATCAGCCAATTAAAAAATATCATAGAACATAAATCTTTTAAGTCTGTTTTTCATTGGATTGAGAAAATTAACTTTTATTCCGAATTGCAAGCAATAGATAATTTTGAACGTAAAAAATATCCATCCAATTTTAAAATAATGGTCACTATATTTATAGCTTTTTTTAAAGCATATTTTATTAGAAGATACTTTATTTATGGCTTTAGCGGTATTTATTACAGTGCAATTTTTAGCTTCTCACGCTTTTTAAAATTAGCGAAAATCAGAGAGAGATTTAATAAATTGTAAAAAAGTTATTTTTTCATCTTGTAAATTACAGTTACAAGATATATTTTTTTATTCAGTACATATTGATATCTTAATAAATATCTAAATCTGCAATCAAATAATTACCTAGATTAAAGATCTTTTTAGAGTTTTATTGCTATATCAATCTTTAAATAACCTAAAATTTAGTAACATAATGGAAATGGAATTAGAAGTTTTAAAATATATTGGTGTTGGTCTATGTTCAATTGCTATGTTTGGTGCGGCGATTGCAATTGGTAATATTTTCTCTGGATTTTTTAATGCTATCTCGCGCAACCCGTCAGCAGCTCCTAAAATGGAGAAATATATTTATATCGCTGTTGGTTTAGCTGAAGCAATGGGTATATTTGCTGTATTATTAGCATTCTTAATATTATTTTCATAAATTTAATTTATGCATCAATTTGATATATCTCAGTTTTCATCTCAGATATTTTGGTTATTAATCTGCTTTTCTGTTATTTATCTTTTGGCAAAAAAATTATTCATGCCAAAGATGGAAAAAATAATAGGTAATAGAGCTGATAAAATAGAACATTTAAGGTTGGAAACTGAAAAATTAAATCAAAAATTATCTGATATTAATGAAAAAATAGAATCAGTTAGAAAAGATTCTATAATCAAATATTCCAATATCATAGCTGATGCTAAATCAAAATCTAATGAGAATAGGATTAATTTTATTAAGAAAAATCAGGAACAAATTTCCGTCTTACAAAATGAGTCAAACTCATTAACTCAAAATATTTTACAGGATTATTCTGAAAATTCTGAGGTAATTATTGAAAATTTGGTAAGGCAAATATCTGATAAATTAGTATCAAAAAAAATTAATTAAAATATGAATTTATTTTTAGATCCAAAATTTTGGCTATCAGTTTCTTTTTTAAGTTTTTTAGCCTTATTAATAAAACTTGCTTTGCCTTTTATTATTGCTAAAATTGATTCAAGATTAAAAGAAGTTTTAGATTCTGTTAAGTTAGCTGAAAAATCTTTAAAAGAATCTGAAATTTTACTTGCTGATGCTGAGAGATTATATAAAAATGCTGTAAAATCTTCACAAAACTTAATTCAAGACGCTAATAAAGAATCAGAAGCGTTAATTATCAGATCTAAAAAATTAGTTCAGGCCGAAATAGACAAAAAAATATTAGCCGTTAGAAATAGAATTAAAAAAGAAGAGGAAAAATTGATCAGAGAACTTAAAAACAAAATTATCACCTCAGCCGTTAATGTAATTGAAGATGATAATTTAAAGCTTAAAGGAGATGCAGAAGAAGAGCTGGTGGTCGACTCTATAGACAATTTTTCTGCTAAAATTCATTAATAAAATAATTTAAAGATGTCACAAAAAAATATACACCCAAAACAACATAAAGTTAATATCAAGCTAACTAAAAAAAATATACACCCAAAACAACATAAAGTTAATATCAAGCTAACTAATGGCGAAACTATGGAGATTTTAACAAATTGGGGAAAAGAAGGTGATTGGCTTACTCTTGATACAGATCCATTTAAACATGTTGCTTGGAAAGAAGATAAGACAGTAAAAATTGAATCAAGCGGCGAGAAAAATAAAAAATTCTCTGACTTCGATTCCTTCTTTTAAAAAGACTCTAATCCAAATTACTTACTCTAATACCATTTACCTATAGCAAAAACCTCTTTAAAGATGGTAAATGGTATTACAGCAATTTTAGTTAATAATCTATCCAAAATTTTACAAGTCTTATCACATCTTCTCCGCTACAATTTTTTGTCAAATAATCATCAATATCATTATTAAGCAATTCCATAATGAACTCTTTTTTATTGCTATCAGACAAAGAAATAATTGGAACTCTCTGGTTTAAACCATGCTCCCTATTATATTTCTCTTGAATTTTTCTTACTTCTTTTACTGCCTCAATCCCTCCAATTTCACTCATATTAATATCAGTAATAATAAGATGATATTTGGTTGAGTCTTTTTGTATTAGATCAGTTATATCATTTCCTTTAGAACATTTTACAATATTAGCACCTGAGTTACGCAATTTTTTAGCAATAAATGCCATATTTATCAATTGATCATCGGCTATAACAATATTACAGCCCTTTAAAATCTTATCATTAATAATTAGATCATTTTGTTTACTATCTTTACTTGGAATATAGTCATTTAAAACCCATTTAGATATATTCCTAACCAAAGAATCATTATTCTTTGGATTAGCATAATAATCATTACACCCTGCCAATTTTGCTCTTTTTATTGTTTCCAAATCTTCCCTAGCACTATAAACCAAAATAGGTAAATCATTTTTAGAAATATCCAAATCTTCCCTAATATATCTTGTCAATTCTATTCCAGTAACTTCTGGCATCTCAATATCAGTTAAAATCAGATCAAAATAAGCCTTATGTTTATTTTTTACCAATTCCATAGCCTTAATTGAATTAGTAATCATAGTTAAATTAAAATTGGGACATTTATCTCCTAGCCATTTAGAAAGTATTTTTAAAATTACCGGATTATCATCAACTAATAGAATATTTTTACTTGGTAACATTATCTCACTTTGTTGATTTTTTAACATAATTAGAAATTATTAAAATTATACCACTTCAAAACTTTACCACATAATGGCCAGTATTTTTTTTACTTTCCATTAATTGATGGATTTTTGGAATATCAGTAAAAGAGGAAATTTTAATATTCGGCTTTAAAATATTGTTTGATAAAGCCTTAAAAACTTCCATAGCAGATAAAATCAATTCTGATCTAACGGATTTATAAAGTGCCAATGTTGGCTTAGTAAAATATAATGAACTAAAAAATAACTCATTAAGATCTAAATCTGTAGTAATACCTGAAGCATCACCATGATTAACACAAATTCCCATTGGATAAAGACAAGAGAGAGATTGATGAATAGTATCCTTACCAACACCATCATAAACAATATTTGCCCCAAAATTATTAGTAATTTCCGACATTCTTTTAACCAAATCCTCTCTACGATAATTAATCACATAGTGACAGCCAGCAGATTTAGCAATAGATATTTTTTCATCAGATCCTACCGTACCAATAACTTCCTTTTTATAATGGCTAATCCAATTACATAAAAACTGCCCAACACCACCAGCAGCCGAATGTACCAAAACCCTCTTAGCGTGATTAATATTATAAACTCTGGTAATTAAAGTATGAGCCAAAAGACCTTTTAATAAAGAAGCAGCAATTTGATCATCAGAAAGATTTGCTGGTGGAGAAATTAAACAATTTTGATTAATAACCCTTTTCTCAGCATAAGCCCCAAGACCGCCAGTAGCATAACAGACCCTTTCACCAACTTTAAAATCCTTTACTCCATTATCAATAGTTTCAATAATACCAACACCTTCCATACCAAGAATGAGTGGAAATTTATCTATTTTATAATCACCCTTTCTAAGACTAACATCAAAAAAATTAATACCAATTGCTGTATGCCTAATAACAACTTCATCACTTCTTGGATCAGGATCTTCAATATTTTCTAATTTTAAATTTGCAACTGGGCCAGATTTATGTAAAATATATGCTTTCATAATTAATTAATGTTCTATGATATCTTCTATGACGACATCATTTAACTGATCTAAAATAGTTTTTAAAGATGCAACATCCATCTTTTTAATAGCTTCCATACCGCCATTAAAAAGAATTTCTTTAGCAACGCTAGAATTTCCATCACTTTCAGCAAGCAGTGAAACAGCAACTGATTGAATATAAAGCTCTTCCAGCCTAAGATGCTCTGTATTACTTCTGACATCTTCTTGTTTTTCCGGTTGTAACTCCATTTCTAATTCTTGATTGGCAGAACCACCATCAGAATCAGAAGAAGAAATATCTTTAATCATAGAAATAAGGCCCGTTTTTTGATTTTTTTTAACCTTATCCTCTTTGATTTTTATATCAGCCATTTTATCAAAAATATCATTTTTATCATGATTTTCTCTAATAATTCGCATTAATTCAATAATTGGCAAAGATTCCGGGGTTTCTTTTCCTAAATCAATCCTCATTCCATGATAAAGATAAAATCTACCCTTTTTTCCAACAATATTAGTATCTAAATTAGTTTTTTTACCACCTTTACTAAAATTATTTCTCCAATAATCTGGAGGTAAATCATCAACGATATGATGAACATCTTCTTCAAATTCTCGATCTAAAACTAGCTCACCCTCCTCTTTTTTAATGTAATCTGACTCAGAATCATCTACAGGCTTTTCAAGCTGATTATGCTTATGTATAATATTTTTTATTGCCTCCTTGATATCCATAATAAATTATTTAATCATTATATCAAAGTTCATTTTAAAATGAACTTTGATATTAGATAATTATTTTCTATTATTAAAAATATATTGCAATTTTTATTGCTAATTAAATAGATGTAAATGTTAAAAAAAAGAATCATTCCATGTTTAGATGTAAATGAAGGTCGAGTAGTAAAAGGGATAAATTTTGAAGATCTAATAGATGCTGGCGATCCGGTTGAACAAGCTAAATTTTATTTTGAAGAAGGTGCTGATGAATTATGTTTTTTAGATATCAACGCTTCTCATGAAAATCGTGATACAATTTATGATATGGTGCAAAAAGTAGCAAAAGTTTGTTTCATACCATTTACTGTTGGAGGTGGAGTAAAAAAAACTGAAGATGTCAGAAATTTATTATTATCAGGAGCAGATAAGGTTACCATTAATTCAGCAGCAGTCAAAAATCCAGAATTAGTTCAAGAAGCCAGCAAAAAATTTGGCAATCAATGTATTGTAGTGGCCATTGATGCTAAAAAAAATGGTAAAAATTATGAAATTTTTATCAATGGTGGGCGCGTTGCAACTGGTATAGATGCTTTAGATTGGGCCAAAAAAATGCAATATCTTGGTGCTGGAGAAATTTTACTAACATCAATGGATCGTGATGGTACAAAATCTGGTTATGATCTAGAACTCGTCAATCTTATCTCATCAAATCTAAATATTCCAGTAATTGCTTCTGGCGGAGTTGGAAATTTGGAGCATTTGGCAGAAGGTGTCAAAGCTGGAGCTGACGCTATCCTAGCCGCCTCCATTTTTCACTTTAAACAATATTCCATCAAGGAAGCAAAAGATTATTTAGCAAAGAAAGATATTGAAATTAGGATTTAATATCAAAGTTCATTTTAAAATAGACAATATATCAAGATATTTTTGTTTGATATTTGGAGACCATTCATTTATGATCAAGGTAGCCAATATGCTTCTGAATCTCACAGAGATATTTTAAAAGATCATGATATTATCCAAAGTATGAGTAGAAAAGGTAATTGCTGGGATAATGCTGTTGCAGAATCATTTTTTCATACCCTGAAAACTGAATTAACACATCATCATAATTTTAAAAATAGAAAGGAAGCAAAAAATATAATATTTGAATATATTGAAGTTTTCTATAATAGAATAAGAATTCATTCTGCTAATAATTACCTAGCACCAGTTGAATTCGAAAAAAGAAACAGATACTTGAAAAAATATTCAGCATCTGCTTAAATTGGGTGTCCGGAAAAAGGTAGCCACATCAATTTCTTTAAATTTGGCGTAGAAATTTAATTTTAAAATATAATTTTTTCTCTTATTGTCATCAGAAATGCTTCCTAAAATTAGTGGTCTGAATTTTTGAGGAACACTTCTCTGTCCTACCAAAATCAAAAAATTAAGAAAAATCATAGAATTCTTTTAATTCAGTAAAAAGATATTGCCATAATTCATCATTATCATCAAGCCAATTTTTAGAATTCGTATTATACACAAAATATTTAGCGCCGCTATTAGGAGAAGAAAACCAAATTTTTTGACTAGCACGATGTTTATTAATAACATATTTTTGTCCCCGATCAAAAATTTTAATTTCTAAAATTCCATCAAGATAATCAACTTCAAAAATTGAATCTTTATCATTATCTTCAATAAAATCAGCAATTTTTAAGAGAATCTTTTCGGCAAAAACTTCAAAGTCAGTTTCGTCCATATATAAGCAATCAGTCATAGTTATAAAATATTAATTAAAAATAATTACCAAAACTAAATCTAAATCCTTCTGTTTTATCAAATTCCTCCTGTTTTAAAATTTTAGCAAAATCTAATCTAATTGGCCCAAGAGGTGATGACCAAGAAAGACTCAAGCCGTAGCTGGATCTAATGGATCCTGTATCAATAATATTGGCACTATCTTTAATAGATTTATCGGTCATTTTTAATGTTCCAGAATCTAAAAATAAGGATGTATCAATGCCAATTTCTTTTGGCAATCCAGTTGGAAATTTAAATTCTGCCGTTCCCATATAATATAATTTTCCACCAACTGAGTCACCAAAGGATCCATTATCATTTTTAACCCTCGGACCAATTCCAGCATATTCAAAGCCTCTAAAATTAAAACCCCCAAGAAAAAAATTGTCATTAATTCTAACATCTTGCCTTATACCGTCAATATGACCATATTTACCAAGAAATTTTAATATCCAATTTTCATTGACAATTGGGATATAATATCCGGCCGTTAATTCGTTTTTTAAATATTTAATATCTCCGCCAATTCCAGCTCTATTTTGTGAAAAATTAAGATAATAGCCGCTAGTTGGTTTGATTCTATTATCTCTTTTATCTAAAGATATTGAATGACCAATGGAAGAGGTTGAATATTGTCCAATTAACTCATTAATAACAAGAGAGGTGCTATTTGCATCGCTAATTTTATTATCTTGATATGAGTAAAAAATTTGATGATTAATATATTCTAAAACGGGATAAGTTGCTCTAAGATTAATACCCTTTGTGCTCTGGTCGTAAGATACAGTATTAAAGCCCTCTACCTCGTTATTAAATAGACTAACTCCACCCTTAATTTCTCGGTCAAAAAGCCAAGGTTTGGCATATTCAATTTCGTTACTTGTGGTATATGATGAGATTCTGGAACTGATACCAAGTTCCTGACCCGTGCCAAATAGATTATTTTCTTTAATGCCAATATTACCATTTAATTTATCAACGGTAGAATAGCCAATACCAAAATTCAATTCTCCTGTTTTCTTTTCTGTAACCTCAATATTTAGATCAATTTTATCAGAACCTATCCTTCTGGTTTCAAAATTGACATTTTCAAAAAATCCAAGATTCATCAATCTTTGTTTTGAGCGATTTATTTTTGTTAAATTATAAGCATCACCTTCTGTTACGCGGAGTTCTCGTCTTAATACTTCATCTTTAGTTCTATTATTGCCAGAAATATTAATGGAATTTATATAGATTTTTGGAGTTTCATTAACAACAAATTTAATATCAATTATATTATTGACCTTATCTCTTTCTAAGATTGGATTGACATATCCAAAAGCATAGCCATTATCTGACATGATTTTAACCATCTTATCAACGACTTTATCAACCTCTTTTGCTCTATATAATTTACCTTCTTTAATATCAATTTGTTCTTCTAGAAGAGTAGTACTGAAATTTCTGATATTATTAATTACTCTAGTTTTGCCAAAATTATATTTAATACCTTCAGAGAGTAAAAATGAGATAAAAAATTTGTCTTTACTGGTAGAAATTTGGGCAATGGCCGAGATTACTTCAAAATCGGCATAGCCTCTATTATTATAAAATCTGCGCAACATTTCTTTATCAAATTCTATTCTATCAGAATCATAATTATCATTAGTGCCAAAAATTTTATACCATTTTGATTGTTTGGTGGTAATTTCATCTAATATATCTTGATCAGAATAATTTTGGTTACCAATCATATTGATTTTAGCAATTTTTGCTTTCTTGCCTTCAGAAATATTAAAAATTAATTCAATTCTATTATCTTCTTTTTGAATAATTTTAGGATTAATTTTGGCAAGGAATCTACCACTTTTAATATATATATCGTTAATTCTTTTAATATCTGACTTTAACTTATCTTTACTATAGAAGGAGCCTTTTTGTAATGACATTTCTGACTCTAATATTTCATCATCAATTTTTTTGTTATTTTTAAATTTAATATCAAGAATTATAGGATTTTCAGTTAGTTTGATAAAAATATCTTTCTTCTCTTTATAGATATCAATATCTAGAAATAGGTCGCTTTCATGCAATTTTTTTAAGGCTTTATTTATATTTGTTATTTGTCCTGATTCAAGATTTGTATCGGCAATGATTGAAAGGATAGCTTCATTGTCAGTTCTTTGATTGCCAGAAATGATAATTTTAGCAAAGGAATTACTGCTAAATAATAATATAATGGCAATAATTTTTATTAATCTATATATATGGGAATGATAATGTTTTGCCGTCTCCTTCTTATGTGGTAGCATTGGGAATTTCTTTTAAAAACTCTTCAGCCATTTTTCTAGGTTCAATAGCCCTATTAATCGGTCTGCCAACTACTATATGATTAGCCCCGTCGGCAATTGCCGTCTTAACATCAACAATTCTTTTTTGGTCATCCTGTTGTAATTTTTCTAATCTTATGCCAGGATTAGCAATTATAAAATCCTGTCCTATTTCAGATCTTATTCTTTTATTTTCAAAGGCTGAACATATTACGCCATCAATGTTGGATTCTTTTGCTAATTTTGCTCTTTTAATTACAATATCTTCTAATGAAATTGTTGGATCAAGATTCATATCAGATAGATCATTTTGATTAAAGCTAGTTAAAATTGTAACTGCTAATATTTTTATATTACCCTTACTCTCTGCAATTCTTTCCATAGATTCTCTATTGGTTGAATGAATTGTGGTATAGATAATATTGGGGTAATTATTAAGATTTTCAATTGCTTTAACAACTGTTTGACCAATATCAAAGAATTTTAAATCGATAAACATTTTTTTATTTTTCTTGGCCAAAAATTCAATTAGATCAAAATAATTACCACTCATTAATAGTTCTAGGCCAATTTTATAAAAAGTAACTCTGTCGCCTAATTGTTCGACTAATATTTTGGCAGAATTATAATCAGGAAAATCTAGCGCAACTATTAAATTATCTCTTTTTGGCATTTTTTTTATCGAATTTTTTTTCAGTTCCATTGATCAAATTGATGATGTTGTCCTTATGACGCAAAAATATCAAGATACAGATAGTTACCATTAAGATTGATGATATTTTGCCAGTATATTGCATTGCTATAGCTGTGGCAAAAAATATTGATAATAAAGATGCAGTTGAAGAAGTTTTGGTAAAAATAAAAGTTATAACCCAGAGAAATAAGGCTGATAGGCCAATTAATTTATTAAAAAATAATAAACAAATCATAGTAGTTGCAACCCCTTTGCCACCTTTAAATTTTAGATAAATGGGAAATATGTGACCTAAAATGCAAAATAATACCACAAAAGCTAAAAAATGTTCATGATAATAGGAGGGGTCGAATTTTTTGGCGATAATAACCATTATACCACCCTTCATTCCATCTAAAATAAATGTTAAGGCTCCCCATTTTTTACCGATTAATCTTGCAACATTAGTAGCTCCAATATTGCCAGAACCTTTTTTTCTGATGTCAATATTTCCAACTATTTTTCCAATAGCTAAACCAAATGGAATTGAACAAATAAGATAGGATATTAAAAAAAAAATACAATGTTCGATATTTAGTAGCATTTTTATTTAGGAATTAATCTTGATTTTTTCTAAAGTCATCTAGAGAAATAATTTTTTGTGATAAATCAACTTCCTTTTTGGGCTTATCTTCGGCACTTTCTTTATCCTCCTGATCTTCAGTAAAATTAAATTTTACGCCAAAATTCATTGCGGGGTCAGAAAATGAGTTGATGGCAGCAAAGGCTACAATTAGCTTCTCATAAGAGCCGTTAAAACTTAAGGATATCTCAAAATTATCTTTATTTACCTTTAAATCTTTAAATTGATGTTGGATCACTATGATCATTTCTTCAGGAAATTTTTCTTTTAGTGATTTTGGTATTTTTACCCCCTTATCATTTGTTAAAAATGATATGACGAAATGATGATCTCCCTGCAGTCCTGTATTTTGAATTTTTAATAAAATTTCTCTAACGACATTTCTCATGGAGTCTTCTATTAATCCTGGGTAACCTACAAAATCTTTCATTAGAGTAAAATAAATTAACAATATATACTCAAAATGTTTCAAAACCCAGCATTTTTCTGCAGGATTCTCGATTTATTTTTTATTAAAAAATTCGTAATAACCCCAGTATCACAAGAATTTTTTAAATAAATCTAAATCAAAAATCAATTTGAAAAATACTAGGTTTTAAAACATTTTGAGTATAGCGAGGTTTTTCTGTTGCCAGGAAAACCCCAAAACCCCGATAATATTCAAAATATTAAGCAAAAGCTACTGCTTTTTTCTTAAAGATCTCAATTCCTTGAGGAACATTATCATTAGCAAAATTATTTTTTGCGTTTACTTTGTTTTGAACTAATATTTAATTTATTACTAAATTAAATCGGCTGTATCTTGCCGGGTAAAAATAATTTTTTTACTATGCGCGTCGAAGCTTTTTCATCCCCATAAACTCTATCTTAATTTTGGTGGAGATGTCGGGTACCGCCCCCGAGTCCGCAAAACATCTATTCTAAATCACGTTTATCACCATAGTGCTAAGCACTTTATCATTGTACCTTATTTGATTTTTTTTGGCAAGTTTTAAAATAAACTTTGCTATAAGAGTTAAAATTTCTTTGCTTCTTTGCGGCAAAAGATAATCCTTTCTTCAATTTCTAAATTTTTCTTTTCTATTTCTTCTGCAGTTAAGCTTTTTGGAATTTCAATTTTATCATCAAAAAAATAATTTAATTTTGAAAATGGCAGAGGAAATACAAATTGATCCCAGCTATTGAGGCGAATTGATTTTGATATATGACAACTGCAAGGTAAAATTTTTCCACCGGATAATCTGGCGATATTTACTATTTGACTGTTAATTTTATATTTTGGACCTCTTGGTCCATCAGGAGTAATTGCCAAACTATGACCTTTTTTAAGATTTTTAATAATTTTCTTTAAGTCATTAATTGTAATACCGCGATCTTTTTTATTGCCACTATTAGATGATCCTGAAATATTAACAAAGTTAAGTTTATTCATGACATTTCCTACAATCTTACCATCTCCATGTTTGGATGATAGGCTGTTTATTTCTTTATGATTTTTAATTCTTTTTATTTGATACATTAAAAGTGGCATGAGCATAATAGTGTTGTGCCAAGAAGAGATAAGAATTGCCTCTCCGTTCCTTAATGAATTTAAAAAAATATCAAGATTTTTATATCGCTTTTTGCTAGTATAATAAATGAGTTTCATGTAAAAAACTATGATATAGGCCAAAATTTCTTGCATGATAAAGCTGTAGAGAAAAAGCCTTAAAATATGCTTGAATTTTGTTTTTATATCATACCAACTTATTTTTTTCATTTTATTTTATTCATTTAGCGCCAATTGCCATCTAGCTTTAGGTTTAAAATCTAAATTATCAATTAATCCTAATTTTAATCTTTCCATTCCAGCCCAAGCGATCATAGCGCCATTATCAGTGCAAAGATTAATTGCTGGAGCAGAAGTTTTTATATCATGATTTTTCATAAAATTAGAAATTTTGCTAAATAAATATTGATTTGCAGCAACTCCTCCAGCAATTACTAGATTTTTTGTATTTAAATCATAATCCTTTAAAATATTTTGAATTCTATTAATAATGTTATCTGCTACAACTTTCTGAAAAGAGGCAGCTATATTAGATTTTTCTGTTTCAGATAATTTTTGATGGATATTGTGATTATAATTTTCCTCCGTAATTTTCTCAATTTCTCTTCTAACTGCTGTTTTTAAACCAGAAAAAGAAAAATCATATCTGTGATTTTTGGATTTTTCTAATGGTTTTGGTAATTTATATTTATTTTCATTGCCATTTTGGGCTAATTTTTCAATTTTCGGACCACCCGGATATTCTAGTCCCAACATTTGGGCCACTTTATCAAATGCCTCCCCTAAAGCATCATCGATTGTTTCACCTAATTTTTGATAATTTCCAACTCCTTTAGTTAGTAAAATTTGGCAATGACCACCGGAAACCAATAATAAAAGATAAGGAAATTTAATTGCACAAGTTAGTCTGATAGTTAAGGCGTGAGCTTCTAAGTGATTAACGGCAATTATTGGTTTATTATAAATTGAAGCAAGCATTTTAGCTGCCATTACTCCAACAATTACACCGCCTATTAATCCAGGTCCTGCTGTGACAGCTATAGCATCAAGATCTTTGAAATCTAAATTTGCTTCATTTAAAGATTTTTTGATTAATTTATCAATGATAATAGCATGATTTCTGGCGGCAATTTCTGGAACTACGCCCCCAAACTCCTTATGAATATCAATTTGAGAAATGACCAGATTGCTTAAGATATTTCCCTTATCATCAATTATAGCAATTGCCGTTTCATCGCAGCTGGTCTCTATGCCAATTATTTTAGTCATAGGATAAAATTAAGAATAGAATCTTTAATTAATATTATCCCTTCAATGCCAAAAATAACAATAAATGTAGTCATTGATATGCCTAAAATTCCAATGACAAGACCTAAAATCAGTAACAGCCCATCTTTACTGAGCAATCCAAGAGATATTATTAAAATAGAAATTCCTGGTAAAAGATTAGTTAATGGTAAAGGTACTAATATTGATAGGGCAAAAATAAAAGATAAAAAACCTATTATTCTTTCATGAATAATACCAAAAATAAAAGACCATCTAGATTTAATAAATCTTTCTGATTTTCTCAATTGAAAAACAGATTCTTCAATAATTTTTGCCAATAATTTCCTTTTTATTTTTTTATTGCCCATAAAATTTGGAATTTTTGGCGCATCCAAGCCAATCATCATCTGGAACGAAAAAATCAGCAAAGGCAAGGAAATAAAGCTGGGCAAAGGTGGGGGTAAGGGTACCAGAATTGGCAATGAAAAAACTAACATCATTAAAGCAAAGCCACCGTGATTGATGTTAACAATTATATCTTTGATTTGAACCATATCAGATGTATTTTGTATAACTACATCTTCTAGTAATTCAGCTGTTGGTTTTTGCAATTTTCCCTTTAGTTTTTTCCTCATTAAAATAGGGCAATTAATGTTTTTTACTTTGATTGTGTCACTTCTCAACTTTAAATCAAAAACCGCTCTAAAGTTTGGAAGCGATACTACCAAAATTGGTATTACTTGTCTTTTTTATCCTCTTTTTCGTCATTTTTGACGCTATTTTTGAGGGCTTTTAAACCTTTGCCAATTTCAGACATTACTTTTGGTAATTTACCAGTACCAAAAAATAATAAAACTAAAATTAATATTAAGACTAATTGCCAGATTCCTATAGACATATTAAAATTCTAATAGATTTTTTAATTCATTCCATTCTCTTTTACTGAGATTGCTGTTTTCCTGTTCTACCTTTTGACCCTTAACTAATTTTTTTATAGTTGCAATTTCATCACGAGAGAATTCTTTACCGCCAATACGGTATTTTTCAAATGCAGCAAAAGAATGGGGCACCCATTTTTTTACCATATCTAACATAATATTAGCATATTCTCTAATTTCATATTGGGCATGAGAATCAGTGCGTAGTGCTAAAAAGTGAAATAGATTATGAAGATTAATTTTCCAATACCATTCGGTGTAGCAATTAAGAGTAAGATTCATTCTAGCCAATTCTCTAGCAACGCCATCTTTTGACTTATCAATAATATTACCCTTCTTATCCTCATTCATCATTTCCAAATAATGATTATAACCATTTTGAGAATCTGTTTTAAGAATTTCTAAGATACGATTTTGTTCAACTACACTTAGCTGTTTTTCTTCGTCACGACCTTGATGATTCTTTTTTGATTGAGCGGCAATATTTTGAGGATCTGGAATATAAAATTCATCTTCTAAAACAGAGTAACGAGCAGAATATTCATTAATAGAAGCTGTGCGATGACGAATCCATTGTCTGGCAATAAAAATAGGTAATTTAATATGAAATTTAATATCACACATTTCAAATGGTGTAGTATGACGATGTCTCATGAGATAATTGATTAAACCCTTATCTTCGTTGACTTTTTTGGTTCCTTTGCCATAAGAAACTCTGGCAGCCTGAACTATTGAAGAATCATTACCCATATAATCTACAACTCTGACAAAACCATGATCGAGAACTGGAAAAATATCATATAGAATTTTTTCTAAATCCTCAGAGACAGGTCGAAGGGTTGTAAATTTATTTTCTCGCACTAGATTAATTTCTTCTAACTGCTCCTTTGTAATAGACATATATGATTGATAAAAATATTTTAATGGTTCAAAAATCAATTGCCCGCTTGATGGCAGTTCAGATTTTATTTCAATATGATTTTTATAATAAATCAAAAGAGATTGAAGATATCAAGGAAGAAATGCTCGATCACTATTTAATTGATTTTAAAAGTGATATAAAATCTTATCGATCAAAAATTGATAAAAAGCATTTAAATAATATAATTTCCAATATCTTGCAATCAACCGAGATTCTTGATCAGGAAATTGAAGAATTTTTAGATCCTGAATTTACTTTAAAAAAAATCGAAAATCTCACTTGTCAAATTCTAAGAGCTGCAATTTTTGAAATCAAATATTTTGATAAGATTCCAGCAAAAGTTATAATCAATGAATATACTGATATTGCCGCTAGTTTTGCTGGTGAGTCGAAGGTAAAATTTGTTAATTCTATTTTAGAAAATATTGCTAAAAAAAATAGAGTAAAAGAGTTTAAAGATGGATAGTAAGAAAATTATTATTGCTACAGGTGGTACAGGTGGGCATATTTTTCCAGCCAGAGTTTTAGCCAAAAAACTAGCCAATAAGGGCTATGATATTAAAATTATAGCGGATAAAAATTATCAAAAATATAGCTTTGTTGCTGATAATTTTTCTTATAATATTATATCTGTTTCACAAATTAAAAAAACTTTTAAATATTTATTATTAGCTGGAATTAAAATTTCCTTCGGTGTTTTGAAGTCATTTTTTATTTTACTATTTTTTCGTCCGCAATTTATTATTGCCTTTGGTGGCTATGCTACTTTTCCTGTTCTTTGCGCTACTATTCTTTTGCGTAAAAAAATTATTTTACATGAGCAAAATGCTCATTTGGGTAAAATCAATCGCATTTTTGCCAAATTTGCTGATAAAATTTTTGTGACCTATAAAAATACAGAAGGTATAAAGTCGGAATTTATTGAAAAAACTTTTGTGGTTGGCAATCCAGTTCGAGAAAATATTGCTAAATTAGCTAAAGTAAAATATCAATTGCCAATAGAGGAAAAATTCAGAGATAGTAATAAAAATATGGGTTATGATTTGCTTCTAAAGTCAGATTTTAACCCTTCTAAAAGAGAGATAAAGAGTTTTTTTAATATCTTAATTATTGGTGGTAGTGGTGGTGCCAAGATTTTTAGCGACATTCTTCCAAAAGCAATATTTAATCTTAGATCAGATATAAAACAGGATTTATTAATTACTCAGCAATGTAAAACTGATCTTGTTGAATCAACTATAAAACAATATAAATTATTTAAAACCAATGCTATTATTGGTAATTTTTTTGATGATATGGATGAGAAAATTAAAAATGCTCATTTAATTATTTCAAGAGCAGGATCTTCAGCAATTAGTGAATTTAATATTGCTAGAAAACCATTGATTTTGATACCATTTGCTAATTCTGCCGATAATCATCAATTAAAAAATGCTAAAGAAATTGAAAAAAAAGGTGGTGCAATGGTTATCGAAGAAAAAGATCTAACCATAAATAGGATTAGTAGTCTAATTACAGAATTAATTGATAACTCTAAAATGTTACTTGAGATGTCGGAAAAATCATATAGGGCGGCGAGTAAGAATGCTGCAGAAAAAATGCTAAAAAAAGTTTTTAATTGATAGGTGAAAGTAGCAATTTTGGGTGGCAGCTTTAATCCGCCTCATCAAGGACATATTAATTTAAGTTTAGAGGCTAAAAGATTGATGAATTTTGATCAGGTCTGGTGGTTGCCAACTAAACAAAATCCTTTTAAAAAAATAAAATCTGAAGATTTTGATATTAAGTTACAAAAATGTTGTGAAATTACTCAAAATCATCCAGATATTATAGTTAAGGATTATGAAAAATTTTTAAATAGTAATATTTCTATCGATTTAATCAGGAAAATTATTAAATTATATCCAGAAAATGATTTTCATTGGTTGATGGGAGCTGATTCTGTAATTGATTTTCATCTTTGGGAAGAGTGGCAGGAAATTATTAATCTTACGGATTTAATTATCGGTAATAGAGATGGTTATTTCAAAAAAGCCAAAAAATCCATTGCTTATAATTATGCTAAAGATTTAGGAAAATGTTGTTTTTTAAGGATTAATAAATTGGATATATCATCAACTAAGATAAGAAATAAAAATCATGCTAATAGATAGTCATTGTCATCTAGATCTTCTTGAGGAGAAGGATTTTAATATAGAGGAATTAGTAAATTCTGCTAAGGAAAAAAATGTTAAATATTTACAGACAATTTGTACTAAAATTACTGAATTTGATAAGATCTATTCTTATGCTGAAAAATTTTATAATGTCTTTGCTTCAATTGGAATTCATCCTTGCAATGTTCATTTAGAGCCAAAAATAAATATTGAAGAAACAATAAAAATTTGCCAAGAAAAATCAAAATTAATTGGTATTGGTGAAACTGGCCTTGATTACTTCCATGATAAAAGCACTAAATCCCAGCAAATAGAATCTTTTTTAAAACATATTGAAATTGCTCAAAAAACTGGTTTAGTCTTGATAATTCATAGTCGTGATGCTGATGAAGATATGGCAGATATTTTAGAACAAGAAATGAAAAAAGGTCAGTTTAAGGCTTTGATGCATTGCTTTTCTAGCTCAGAAGAATTGGCCAAAAAAGCTCTAAAATTAGATATTTCAATTTCAATTTCCGGTATTGTTACTTTTAAAAATGCCATTGATTTACAACAAATTGTTAAAAATATTCCAAAAGAAAAAATTTTGGTTGAAACTGATGCGCCTTATTTAGCACCAACTCCTTATCGAGGTAAAATTAACAAACCAGAATTTACTTTGGAGACGGCAAAATTTATTGCTGATTTAAAAGAAATTGATGAAGAGGAATTTTTTCAAATTACCACGGATAATTTTTGTCGATTATTTACTAAATTTCCCTTTTCTAAATAAAAATACTTATTATTATTAAGATTCACAAAATTTTTAATAACTTAAAATGACAGAAGATAGAGTAATAATTTTTGATACAACGCTTCGAGATGGTGAGCAAGCTCCGGGGGCAACCATGAATTTGGAAGAAAAATTATTGATCGCCAAACTTCTTGAGCAAATGAATGTTGATGTAATTGAAGCTGGCTTTGCCGCCGCTTCTCCAGGTGATTTTAATGCGGTTCAAAAAATTGCTTCGGAAATTAAAGATTCTGCTATTTGTTCTTTAGCGCGTGCTATTAAAAGTGATATTGAAAAGGCGGGTGAGGCTGTAAGGCCAAATGATAGGGCCAGAATTCATACTTTCATTTCAACTAGCGATATTCATATCAAATATCAAATGCGTAAAAGTAAAGATGAGGTGATTGAAGCTATTAAGGAGTCAGTTTCTTTGGCTCGAAATTTATGTTCGGATATTGAATGGTCTGGGATGGACGCCACTAGAAGTGACAAGGATTTTTTATTTAAAGCAATTGAAACTGCCATTGCAGCTGGTGCTAAAACGGTTAATATTCCAGATACTGTTGGTTATATTACGCCATGGGAATTTCATAATTTAATTTTGGAAATTAAAAATAAAGTGCCAAATATTGACAAGGCCATTATTTCTGTACATTGCCATAATGATTTAGGTTTGGCTGTGGCTAATTCTTTAGTAGCAATTGATGCTGGTGCTAGACAAATTGAATGTGCTATTAATGGTATTGGCGAAAGAGCTGGAAATACTGCTTTGGAAGAAATTGTTATGGCTTTAAAAACCAGAGCTGATTTTTATAAAATTGACTCAAAAGTTGATAGTAAATTAATTTCTCGTATTTCAAAATTGGTTTCCAATATTACTGGTTTTCCTGTGCAATATAATAAAGCAATTGTTGGTGCTAATGCTTTTGCTCATGAAAGTGGTATTCATCAAGATGGTATGTTAAAAAATCGTAATACTTACGAAATTATGACACCAGAATCAATTGGTCTTGATAAGTCATCATTAATTTTGGGCAAACATTCTGGTAGAGCAGCTTTTAAAGATAAAATTCAGGAACTTGGCTATGAGTTAAAAGATGAAATATTGCAAGATGCTTTTATTAGATTTAAAGAATTAGGTGATCATAAGAAAGAGATTCTTGATGAGGATATTATTTCTTTAATTGATGGTTCCTTAATGACTCGAAAATCAAAATATGAATTATTAGAATTAAATGTTAATTGTGGTACTTTCGGTGAAAAAAAGGTTGATTTAAAGATTAAAATTGACAATATGGAAAGAGATGTAAGCTTTTCATCAAAAGATGGTCCAGTTGATGCAATTTTTGGTGCAATTACAAAATTAATACCGCATGATGCTAAGCTAGAATTATATCAAGTGAATTCAGTAACTAAAGGAACTGATTCCCAAGCTACCACTATTGTTAGATTGAATGATAATGGTAAAATTTATAGTGGTACTGGTTCTGATTTTGATGTTTTGGTGGCATCGGCCATGGCATATATTAACGCTTTAGAAAAATTAAAAAATGTTTAAAAAACTATTTTCCCTCTCTTCGAGAGATATTGCTATTGATTTAGGAACGGCAAATACTTTGGTTTATGCCAAAAATGGTGGTTTGGTTTTAAATGAACCATCTGTTGTTGCAGTTTCTATGGAAAATGGCAAAATGACTCCTTATGCTTTTGGTGAGGCTGCCAAAATGATGCTTGGTCGAACCCCTGCTAAAATTGAAGCTATTCGCCCTTTGAAAGATGGTGTAATTGCTGATTTTAAAATTGCAGCCGAGATGATTAAACATTTTATTATTGAGGTTAACAAATCAAGATCTTGGCTTGGACCAACAATTATTATTTGCGTTCCATCAGGATCAACTCCAGTTGAAAGAAGGGCAATTCAAGATAGTGCTGAAGGTGCTGGTGCCAATGAGGTTTATCTAATTGAAGAGCCAATGGCCGCCGCAATTGGTGCTAATCTTCCTGTTAATGAGCCTTGTGGTTCTATGATTATTGATATTGGGGGTGGCACAACTGAAATTGCTGTTCTTTCTCTTGGTGGCATTGTCTATTCTCGTTCTGTTAGGGTTGGCGGTGATAAAATGGATGAAGCAATTATTTCCTATATTAGAAAAAATCATGGTTTATTAATTGGTGAATCTACTGCTGAAAAAGTTAAAAAGGAAATAGGCTCTGCTTCTGAACCTTCTGATGGCGAAGATGGAAAAACAATGAAAATTAAGGGTAGAGATCTTGGCAATGGCATTCCAAAAGAAATTACTTTAACTGAAAAACAGATAGCTGAAAGTTTAAAAGAACCTGTTTATCAAATTATTGAGGCTGCAAAAACTGCTTTAGAATGCACTCCGCCAGAATTATCGGCAGATATTGTTGAAAAAGGTATTGTTTTAAGTGGCGGTGGCTCTCTTTTAAAAAATCTTGATACAGTGATAAAGGATGCAACTAATTTACCAGTTTTTGTTGCTGAAGATCCATTATTATGCGTTGTTAATGGTTGCGGTAAAGTTTTAGACGATAAAAAATTATTCAAAGCTACCCTTTTTCGCCAAGATTAGATATTCAAGCTCAAACTATGAGTATTTTTTATAATCCTTTCTTTATTTTGAAATCCAAAATTAGATAAGATTTCAAATAGATTTTGGCGGGGGTTGTTTATTTTCTTTATTGTAATTATTTCCTTAATGCTTGATTATAAAAAGCTATTCACATCATCCATAAATAAATTAATAGAAGAAGATAATTATCGGGAATTTGTGGATATTTCTCGGATAAGCGCTGAATTTCCTATTGCAATTAATAATCAAAATAACAAAAAAATTACTCTTTGGTGCTCTAATGACTATTTAGGTTTGGGGCAAAGGCAGGAGGCTATAAAGGAGGCTGTAGAAACTGCTCAGAATTTTGGTATTGGTGCCGGAGGGACAAGAAATATCAGCGGTACAAATCATCACTTAGTTGAGTTAGAAGAAGAGTTGGCTCGCTTACATAATAAAGAGTCTGCTTTGGTTTTTACTTCTGGCTATATGGCAAATAGCGCCTCCATTGAAACATTGGCAAAAATTATTCCTGATTTAGTAATTTTTTCTGATGCAAAAAATCACGCTTCCATCATTAGTGGTATTAGAAATAGTCGTTTAGAAAAAAATATTTTTAAACATAATGATATATCTCATCTTGAAGAATTATTACAAAAATATGATATTAATCAGCCAAAAATTATTATTTTTGAATCTGTTTATTCTATGGATGGTAATTTTGCTAAAATTGCCAAAATTCTAGAATTGGCCAAAAAATATTATGCTTTAACTTATATTGATGAAGTTCATGCAGTTGGGCTTTATGGAGATAATGGTGCCGGTCTTGCTAGAGAAGTCGGTTTAGATCAAAAAATTGATATTATTCAAGGAACTTTGGCCAAAGCCTATGGCTCTATGGGGGGCTATATTGCTGGATCAAAAGAGATAATAGATGCTATCAGATCTTATGCTTCGGGATTTATTTTTACAACAGCCATACCGCCAATGATAGCTTCTGCTGCTAGGTCTAATATTAAATATCTGAAGGAAAATAAAGATTTACAAATATTGCATAGGCAAAAGGTAGAAAAACTTAAAATAGCCTTAAAAAGAGAATCTATAGAAATATTAGAAAATGACTCTCATATAATTCTCATTATCATTGGTTGTCCGGTTAAATGTAAAAAGATATCAAAAATTTTACTTGAAGATTATAATATTTATATCACCAATATCAATTATCCAACTGTTGCCAAGGGAGAGGAAAGATTAAGAATCACAATCACTCCTTTACATACGGATAAAATGATAGAGAATTTAGTAAAGTCTTTGAAAGCAATTTTATAAATTACTTTTTAGATTTTTCTAAAATAGAGATTATTTTTTGACCAACTACTTCATTGGAGTAATTTTGGCAAAGATTTTGATAGGAATTTTCTATCATTGAGCTGATAGAGGTTGGATTCTTTTCTAATGATTCTAGATTTTTTAGAATTTGTTTTGAGATATTTTTTTCTTTTTCAATTATAATAGAATTTTCCTGATTTTTTAAAATCATTTTTGCTCCGTCAGTGTCGCTGGCAATTATAAGTTTTTTATATTTAGCAGCTTCTAAAAAAACCATACCGAAAGTTTCTTCCTTAGAAAGTAAAATAAAAATATCAATTTGATTGAAAAAAGTTTTTTGATCTATCCAGCCAAGAAATTCAATATTTTTTTCTAAATTTAGTTCTTTAGTAAGATTCTTTAATTTTTCCTCTTCACTTCCAGAACCAGCAATTTTTAATTTAATTTTATAACCAGAATCTTGTAGAAATTTAATAGATTTTATTAATTTCTCAAAATTTTTTTCTGGCGAAAGTCGTCCCATTGAGCCAAAAGTGATAATTTTATCTTGAGAAATAGCAAGATTTTTACCTTTGATATTTTTCTCAATTTCTATGGAATTTGGTATTAGAAAATAATTTTTGTAGGAAGATTTTTTTTTAATTTTGTTAAAAATTTTATTATTAACAGCAAAAATAATATCGGCTTTTAAGGATCTTCTAATATTATTACTATGATTTATTGCTATTAACGGAATTTTTAAAAATGTTAGAGCTTTTTTAGCAATAATTATACTTCTGCCAGCATGAGAAATGATAAAATTTGCCTGAAAATTTTTGATAATTTTTCTAATTTTTAAGATACAAAAAATATCATGATAGCCAAAATCATTTTCTATTTCGATAAAATTAATATTATTTTTTTTAAGATCTGGAATAAATTTGGCATTTTTTTTAATAATTGCCAGGATCTGACAATTATTTTTTTGTAACATTTTAGAGTAATTAACAAAGGATTGCTCAACTCCGCCATTTTTATTACTAAGTAATATATTAATTATTTTCATAAATAACCTTGTAAAAATATAATCCCCAAGATGGAGCGTTGGCGCCAGATTTTGTTCTATCTTTGGCTGCTAAAATATTTTTTATTTCTATTGGATCGATATTCTTTTTAGAGAATTTTATTAATGTGCCAATAATATTTCTGACCATATGATGCAGGAATGATTTTGCTGCAATTTCAATGATAATTAGATCATTTGCTTCTTTGGTAATTTTAATATAATCAATTCTGCGAATTCCGTCTTCCGCCTGACACTCGGAATCTCTAAAGCTAGAAAAATCATGTTTTCCTATGAGATAATTTGCTGTTTCTTGCATTAAATTTAAATTTAAATCAAAGGGAATATGATAAGTTCTATCTCTATCAATTGCCGGTTTGGATTTGCGATTGAGGATTTTATATTGGTAAATTCTTTGCTTGGCAGAAAATCTGGCGTGAAAATCATTAGCAACTTTTTGGCAATCTAGGATTGAAATATCATCCATTTTAAGAAAAAAATTCAAAGCCATTTGAATTTTAAATGGATCAAAATCCTGTTCTAGATCAAAATGTGCCACCTGAGCAAGAGCATGAACACCGGCATCAGTTCTGCCAGAACCCATTATTTCAATATTTTTTTTAGTAAGGTTTTTTAAAGCTGATTCAATTTGCCCTTGAATAGTTGTTAGGTTTGGCTGTTTTTGCCAGCCGTAATATCGAGCACCATCATATTCAATAAAGATTTTATATCTTGGCATAAAAGCTTGTTACTTAAACTTTATCCAACTGGATTTTTCTTCAATTTTATCAAAAATATTATCAACTAAACTATCAGAAAAATCATCTATCTTGCTAGAAAATAAATCCTTGATTAGCCCCCTCTTTTTTTCTTTAATTTCGGTAAATTTTACTTTTTTACCAAATTTCTTTTTCATAATTTCTCTCATATTGCCAATATTATCAATTAGGCCAATTTTTTCACTTTCCGTTCCTGACCAAAAAGCACCAGTGAATAAGGTTGAGTCTGGTTTTTTCAGTTTTTTTCCTCTGGAGGTTTTGACAATATTTTTAAAATTATTAAAGATATCTTTTTGAACTGCTTTTAAGATTTTAATATTATTAGGATCTTCTGGAGAAAATGGATCAAGTACTGCTTTATTTTTACCTTCAGTATAAATTCTTCTTTCAACACCAATTTTTTTGATAGCTTTTTCAAATCCAAAGCTAGCAGAAATAACACCGATTGAGCCAATGATTGAAGAATCATGAGCATATATTTCATCGCCAGCACAAAGAATAAAATAACCACCAGAAGCTGCGACATCTCTGGCAAAGGTAAAAACGGGGATTTTTTTCTCTTTCGATAACTCTTTTATTCTTTGGAAAATTAATTCTGATTGCACTGGAGAACCGCCTGGAGAATTAACATTAATTGCAACTGCTTTAAATTTTTTTTCTTTAAAAGCCTTTTCCAATAAAGGGTTTACATTATCGATATTAATTCCCTTGTCAAATTTGCTGACATTACCTATGACACCATTAAGATTAATCACAGCAATTTGATTCTCTTTTTTTGGTAGGATTTTTTTTATCAGGCCACAACATAGTGACATAGGGCATTTTTTTTCTTTTTTGGTCATTTTTATGAATAAATTTTAAAGCAAAATATCCCAGATAAAATACCAACTATTCGGGCATTTGTTCCACAGATTCTACTTCTGGAATATAATGTTTTAACATATTCTCAATTCCATTTTTTAAAGTAACGGTTGAGCTGGGACAGCCAGAACAAGCACCCCTAAGACTTAAAAATACTATATTATTTTCAAAACTATGAAAAATAATATCGCCACCATCCATTGCAACAGCTGGCCTAACTTTCATTTCAATTAATTCCTTAATTTGTTTGACTATGTCACTATCTTCTGAATCAGAATCATCTATATCTTTCTTATAAAACACCTCTTGATTGGAATTAATAAAATCCATCATAGTTGATAATATATCAGTTTTAAGATTTTGCCAATCAATATCACCTTCCTTGGTAATTGTGATAAAATCCTTGCCCAAAAAGACATTTTTAACTCCCTTAATAACAAAAAGATTTTCAGCTAATGGTGATTCTAATTTTGCTTCATCTAAATTTTTATATTCTGAGATTTTGCTACCTGCAATTTTAACATCATCTGGAACGAATTTTAAACTTTCTGGATTTGGGGTATTTTCGATTTGTATAAACATTTTAAAAGAATTTTTTTAATTTATTTTCCAATTTTTTCCCTTTTGATTTGAAATTATTTTCTAATTTATCTGCTTTACCAGTAACTTTTTCTGAAATTTTATCAACTTTTTTAAATAATTCCTTTTTAGTTTCTTTTACTTCATCTAGCAATTCTTTTTTAGTATCATCAATTTTGGCTTCAATTTTATTTTCAAAATTAGTGATTTTTGAATCAATATTATCCTTAGTTTCGATTAAAGTTATGGTAGCCATATATCCAGCTACAGCAACTGCTGCTATTGAGATTGCTATGGTTAATAATAATAAAGTATGAAGTTTTTGTCTTAGGGTTGTCATGGCTTATAAAATTAACTTAAAATTGATTTAATGATTATTATCTAATAAGCCTCCAATTTTGACTATATTGATATTTTTTGCAAGACCTGTTTTATCGTATATTTCAATGATTGAGGCACAAAAAGTTGCCTCTTTTTTTGCTGGCTTCATTTTTCCAATCCTTCTTTTGCTTAAAAAGTTTTTTAAGGGAACATCTTTTTCCATGCCAATTACACTATCATAATCACCGCACATTCCAGCATCTGTTTGATAGGCGGTTCCTTGTGTCATAATGTGATAATCATTAGTTGGAATATGAGTATGGCTACCAATAATAGCTGAAACACGACCATCCAGAAATTTACCCATGGCCATTTTTTCAGAACTAGCTTCTGCATGAAAATCAACAAAAATAGCATCAATATTTTGACCTAATTTATAGTTTTTTAAAATACTATCTACAGACTCAAAGGGGCAATTAAGATTTTCTTTGATAAAAACTTGTCCTAAAATATGAATTACCAAAACTTGCTTATTGTTAATTGAGGTAAAAATTCTGGCGCCAGCACCGGGAGAGGATTTGGGAAAATTTAGAGGGCGGAGAATTCTTTTATCTCTGGTGATATAATGAGACATTTCTTTTTTATCCCAAATATGATCACCTCCTGTTAGGACGTCAATACCAATTTCTGTAAAATCTTTGGAGTTATTTTCATTAATGCCAAAACCCCCAGAAGCATTATCAACATTGGCAATGATAAAATCGATATTATGTTCTTTTTTTAATTTTGGTATATTGGCAAAGATAGATTCTCTTCCAGTTCTACCAACTATGTCACCGCAAAATAGAATTTTCATTATTTCTTACCTAAAATATTTCCAAGATTAGAAAGATCCTGATTTCCAGCAAGACTTTGTAATTCTGATTTATCCATTTTTCCAACTTTTTTAACAACTTTTTGCATCTGTTTTAATTTTTTAAGCAAGCGATTAACATCTTGGATGGTTGATCCTGAGCCATTGGCAATTCTTTTTTTACGAGAAGAGTTAAGAATTTCTGCCTTCACTCTTTCCTGCTTTGTCATAGAATATATAATGGCTTCTTGCATTTTTATTTCTTGTTCTAAATCAGAATTTTGTAGCATTTCTTTAATTTTTCCAGCACCTGGCAGAAAACCAACAATTGAGACGATACCGCCCATTTTTTTCATATTTTTAATTTGTTTTAGCAAATCTTCAAAAGTAAAACTACCTTTTTTTATTGATTCTTCAGCTTTTCTCATTTCATCTTCGCTGATTTTTTCACCAGCTTTTTCTACTAGCGAGACAATATCTCCCATACCTAAAATTCTGGAAGCAATTCTTTCTGGATCAAAAATTTCTAAATCTTCAATTTTTTCCCCAGAACCAAGGAATTTGATTGGACAATTAGTTGCAACTCTCATGGTAATTGCCACGCCACCCCTAGCGTTACCATCAATTCTGGTTAGGATAACACTATCAATATTAATTCTATTATTAAAATCATTAGCAACATTAATGCCATCTTGACCCATCATAGAATCAACAACTAAGATAGTTTCATCTGGATCGGTAATTTCTTTAATTTTTTGTAATTCTTGCATTAATTCTTCATCGATATTTGTTCTTCCAGCACTATCTAATATCAAAATTTCATAGGATTCATCTTTGGCTTTTTTTAGAGCTCTTTTGGCAATATCAGTGCTGTTTTGACCTTTTATTATTTCTAAACTATCGACACCAATTTGTTTTGCTAAAATTTCCAATTGTTCCATAGCTGCTGGTCTTGAAGTATCCAGCGAGGCTAGAAGAATTTTATTTTTATTTTTTTTATGCAGTAAAAAATTAGCTAATTTGGCACTAGTGGTGGTTTTGCCTGATGCCTGCAGTCCTGTCATTAAAATGACATTTGGTTCTTTAGATTCAAGATTAATTTCTGTAAATTCCGAGCCAAGTAATTCTACCAACTGATCATTAAAAATTTTAACGATCATGTCGCCAGTTTTGACATTTTTTATAATATCTTGACCAATGATTTTTTCTTTAGTTTTTTGGATAAAATCTTTAGCAACTGCTAATGACACATCTGCTTCTAGAAGAGAGATTCTAATGGCTCTCATAGTTTCATCAATATCTGATTCTGAGATGATTTTTTTACTAGATATTTTCTCAAAGATTTTTGAAATATTGCTACTTATTGCTTCAAACATATTAATTTTATTGAAAATGCTTTAATTATAATTTCTGGAATTCTAACTGGTCGGTGAGTTTCGGCATTGATAATTGCTAAAATTACTTGCGCTTTATTAATCAGGATATTATCACAGAATATTTCTTGATCCAGAATAACAGACGCTTTTTTAATTTCATTAACTTTAGTATTTACTGTAATTAAATCATCCATTTTTGCTGTTTTAATAAATTTTATATTAATTGAAGAAACAACAAAAGAAATATTGAGATTATTTTTTAGATCGGTTTGAGAAATTCCGCTATTTCGAAGAAAATCAGATCTGGCTCTTTCATAAAATTTCAGATAATTTGAATGGTAAACAACTCCACCCCAATCTGTATCTTCAGTGTAAATTCTAAAATTAATATTCATTAAAGTAATTTATGTTTTGACATTCTTTAAAGGATATGAAAAATTAAAGAAAATTTTCAATTTAACTATAGAATATGTCAAAGATTAGCAATTTTTTAGCTTTTTTCTTATTATTTACTCTTTCATCTTGTCTTTCAATTAAAAATTTTGATTCTTATCAGAAAGTACCAATGTCGGAATCTGAATTTTTGCCGACCAAATCGCAATTAAAGGGTAAGGTTAGTAAAGTCGTGGTTTTTCCTTTCGATGTTGGTGATAACAAAATAGCCAAAGATGCTGATGTTAGTAAAGTGGCAATTACTTCTGTAGAAAATATTCTAACAGAAAATAAATTAATCAAATTAATCGATAGAAATTCTGCTAAAAAATTGGAAAAAGAAATTCGCTTGTCTGAAATGAAAAAAAGTGGTGGCTATAAGGGGCCACAAATTTCTGATTATGCTGTAATGGGTGTTTTTTCTAATGCCAGCTTTACTTCTAAATATAAAGCAGCTATGCCTGGATATAAGCCTGGTGAGGGTTATTATGTTACACCTGCTCATTTTGAATATAAATCTAATGTTGGCGGAAATATTAAGATTTACGAATTACCCTCAATGTCGGTGATTGAGAATATTGAATTTGAGGGCGTTGCTATTAGAAAAGAAAATGCCAAAAATGAAGGTGTTTCAGTTCTTGGTATTATTGATATTAAGGGTAAAAGAGATGATGGTGCTAAAAGAGATGATAATTTGCTAAGGAAGGCAGTTAAAAAAGCTATCACTTCCAAGATTCGTAAATTAAAAAATGTCTTTGCTAAAAAGGGTTATATTTTAGAAAAAAGGATTTTTGAAGAAAAGGCCATATTTAAAATTAGTATTGGCAGTGAGGATGGTTTAAAAAAGGGTGATAAATTTGAAATAATAGGTAAATTTGAAGAGGAGAATGATATTACTGGCGATTCTGAGTTGGAAACCAGGATTTTGGCTAAAGGTAAGATCAGTGATAGGATAAATTCTCATTCAGCTTGGATTTTAATTGATGAGGATGATTATGATAGAGTTAGGTTGGGTGATGTGGTTAAGATCAAATATTGAATTTAATTGTAAATGATTTTTAAGGAAAATTTATTAGAGATTTATCAAGATTATACTCATTTTGTAATTGATATTTGGGGTGTAATTCATGATGGTAGTCATGTCTATCCAGGTGTAATAGAAAATTTAAAAAAAATTAGAGATTCTGGGAAAAAAATTTGCTTTTTATCAAATGCTCCAAGAAGGGCGGTTAAGGCTGAAATATTATTAAATAAATTTGGTATAGAAAAAGATTTGTATGATTTTGTTCTAACTTCTGGTGAGGCAACTTTTTTATATTTAAAAGAAAATCAGGATTTTGGTCAGGAATATTTTTATATGGGAGAAAATAAGGATCTTGATCTTTTAGATGGCTTGGATTATGAAATAACAGATATGAAATCTGCTAAATTTATTATTAATACTGGTTTGGGCGATGAATTTCCAACTGCAGAATCTAGAGAAAAAGATTTAAAAAATGGTATAAAATATGATTTGCCAATGATTTGTGTTAATCCTGATTTAATTGTTGTGAAGCAATCCGGATTAGAAATTTTATGTGCCGGAATATTGGCTCAAAAATATCAAGAGATGGGTGGTAAAGTAATTTATTTTGGCAAACCTTATGATTTGGTTTATAAGAAGGTTAAAGAATTATTTAATATTAATCAGGAGAGTAAAATTTTAGCAATTGGCGATGGTATTGAAACTGATATTAAGGGTGCTAATGAAAATAATATTGATTCTGCCTTGATTCCTGGCGGCATTCTAGGTAACAGATTGAATACTAAATATAGGCAATTACCAAGAGAAGAAGATATAAAAAAAATATGTGAGTTTTATGATGTAACTCCTAAATTTGTTCTTGGCGGGTTATAATGCTAAAGCTCATCTTGCTGTAATTTACTTCTGAAAAAATTATGAAAATAGAAAAAATATTATTACCAATTCTGACATTATTTATAATATTTTACTTGTTATTTACCATAAGATCAATTTTATCACCCTTTATATTTTCTGCTGTTATTGCATATTTATTTAGTCCATTAATTTTAAAATTAGAAAAATTTGGAATTTCAAGAACAATATCTTCTTTAGTAATTTTATTAATCTTTTTTAGTATTTTGGCAGTTATTTTTACCAATCTATTGCCATTATTATTTTATCAATTAGTGCAATTCGCAAAACAGTTGCCTTTATATATTGATAACTTATTAACAAAATTATTGGGAATTGTGGATTTTGGATTAAAAGATAAGTTAATTTCTAACACTGATTTATCAAAATTATTATCATTTTCTGATAATATTTTCTATAATATTGCTGGCTCTACTAATATTGCTTTAGATGTTGTTGCTTCATTTGTTGTTACTCCGATCATTACCTTTTATTTTCTTAAAGATTGGGAAAAAATCATTATCTTTGTTAAAGAATATCTGCCTTCGAAATATAAAAAAAATATAAAACAAATTATATTGGAAATTGATGAAATTATTTCTAAATATCTTCATGGTCAATTAATTGTTTGTTTGATTTTGGGTATTATTTATGCTGTTTCTTTAAATCATTTAGGCTTAAATTACGGCTTTCTAATTGGAATAGTTACGGGTCTTTTATCTTTTATTCCTTATGTTGGTATGTTAATTGGAGTTACCACTTCTTACATTGTTGCTTTATTTCAGTGGGGTTTTTCACCTTATCATTTTGGCTTGATAGCATTAATATTTATTGTTGGTCAAGTTGTTGAATCTAATTACTTTACACCAAAATTAGTTGGTGATCAAGTTGGAATTCATCCAGTTTGGATTATTTTTGGCCTCTTTACTTTTGGTATATTATTTGGTTTTATGGGTTTATTACTGGCCATTCCTTTAACTGCTATTTTTAAGATTTTGTTACAGCATTATGCTAAATTTTACAAGAAAAAATATATAGATGATTAATTACCCTCTTGTAAAAAATTAAATTGTTATTATATATTACATCAAAGTTTATCTTAAAATGAACTTTGATATTAGTTGTATTTCTAAGGGTAATCTACAGGAACCTCTGAAAAACTAAAATATGTATTTAGCAAAATTGATCTTTTAGTTTTTCAGAGGTTCCTGTAGGATTTTGGATATTTAATAAATAAAATAAATTTAAAATTATGAGCAATATTAGACCGTTACATAATAATGTTTTAGTTGAAAGAGTTGAAGCTGAAACTAAAACTGCAGGTGGAATTATCATTCCTGATACTGCAAAAGAAAAACCTTCTGAGGGTAAAATTGTTGCCGTTGGAAGTGGCACTAAGGATGAAAATGGAAAAAACATTCCTTTAGATGTAAAAGTTGGTGATAAAGTTCTTTTTGCTAAATGGGGCGGAACTGAAATCAAAGTTGAGGGTAAAGATCTTCTTATTTTAAAGGAGTCTGATATCTTAGCTATCACTGCATAATTCAAATATAATAAAAATGACAGCAAAAGAAATTTTATTTAATACAGATGCCAGAGCAAAAATTTGCGAAGGTGTTAATATTATCGCTGATGCGGTAAAAGTAACATTAGGACCAAAAGGTAAAAATGTTATTATCGATAAATCATTTGGCGCTCCAAGAATCACTAAAGATGGTGTTTCAGTTGCTAAGGAAATTGAGTTAAAAGACAAATTTCAAAATATGGGTGCCGCTATGATTAAGGAAGTCGCCTCTAAAACTAATGATATAGCTGGCGATGGAACCACAACTTCTACAGTTCTTGCTCAGGCAATTGTTAGAGAAGGTTCAAAATTAGTTGCAACTGGTATTAATTCTATGGATCTTAAAAGAGGTATTGATTTAGCAGTTGAAAAAGTTCTTGAAGAATTAAAAAATAACTCAAAAGCAGTTAAGGGTAATTCTGAAATTTCTCAAATTGCTACAATTTCTGCTAATGGTGATTCTGAAATTGGTAAAAAAATTGCTGATGCAGTTGAAAAAGTTGGTCCTGAAAGCCCAATTACTGTTGAAGAAGCTAAAGGTCTTGATTTTGAAACTAGTATTGTAGAGGGTATGAATTTTGATAGAGGTTACCTTTCTCCTTATTTTGTAACAAATTCAGAAAAAATGACAACTGAGTTTGAAAATCCATATATTCTAATTTTTGAGAAAAAAATTACTAATTTACAACCGCTAGTTACTATTTTAGAAGCTGTTGCAGGTTCTGGTAGGCCATTATTAATTATCGCTGAAGATATTGAGGGTGAAGCTCTTGCTGCTCTTGTTATCAATAAATTAAGAGGTGGTTTAAAAATTGCTGCTGTTAAAGCTCCTGGTTTTGGCGATAGAAGAAAAGCAATGTTAGAAGATATTGCTTGCTTAACTCAAGGTCAGTTAATTGCTGAAGATCTTGGTATGAGTCTTGAAACTACTACTTTGGAACATTTAGGTTCTGCTAAAAAAGTTGTGGTCACTAAGGAAGAAACCACTATCATTGATGGTGCCGCTTCTGATTCAGATGTTGAGTCAAGATGTAACCAAATCAAGCAACAAATCGAAGAAACCACTTCTGATTATGATTGTGAAAAATTACAAGAAAGATTAGCTAAACTTTCTGGTGGTGTTGCGATTTTAAAAGTTGGTGGTGCAACTGAGGTTGAAGTTAAAGAAAAGAAAGATCGCGTGGAAGACGCTCTTGCTGCAACTAGAGCTGCAATGCAAGAAGGTATCATTGCTGGTGGTGGTTCTGCTCTTCTTTATGCAACTAAAATTTTAGATAATGTTAAGGGTGAAAATGAAGATCAAAATAGCGGTATTAATATTGTGAAAAAAGCTCTTCAAGCGCCTATCCGTCAAATCGCTGAAAATGCTGGTTTTGATGGTGCTGTTGTTGCTAATGAAGTTGCTATCAAAAATGATCAAGATTATGGTTATAATGCTCAAACTGGACAATATGTTGATATGTTCAAGGATGGTGTGATTGATCCTGTTAAAGTTGTAAGATCTGCACTTCAAGATGCGGCCTCAATTGCTTCTTTGTTAATTACTACTGAAGCTGCAATTGTTGATGCTGATAGTGATGACTCTGCTGCTGGTGGTGCTGCTGGAATGCCTCCTATGGGTGGCATGGGCGGAATGCCTGGCATGGGTGGATTCTAATCCTTCATAAAAATTACTGCAAGGTAAGTTCTATGAGCTTACCTTGTTTTATCATTTAATACCACTTTCTATAGACAATTTTCTGTCTCATCTTATATTGATTCCCATTATTTTATTTGACTTTTTTTCATCTTCTATCACAATTAATAATTCTTTGGAGACATGGCTGAGTGGCTGAAAGCGCTTTCCTGCTAAGAAAGTATATGGGTAACACTGTATCGAGGGTTCGAATCCCTCTGTCTCCGCCAGTTTATCTGGTTCTAACTCATTCTCCGCTCTATTTTCTGACTAACTAAATCAACGCTCTAAGCCCAGTAAATCTAAGGGTTTGCGACTTCTAAATTTCAATTTCAGTCGTCCTTTTTCTTCTCCGTTTTTCACAAATTTTCACCAAAATCAGGGTAAATTTTCTCTCTTTCTCCGTTTGGGTCGTCCTGTTTTGATTTTAGGACGCTTCGATAAAAACTGGCTTCACAGCTTTTCTGTCGAACTTTTCTGACTGGGTGTGCGAGTGCAACTTTGATGATTTTTGCGAACTTTTTTAAAATTGGTTTTGGGAATAGTAAGAATCTACTTTATTAAAAATTATATTCAATTTTGAAAATACGGAAATTCTCTAATATTTAACCCTTAATTTAAAGACAATAATTCCTTCATTTTCCTGCCATTTATGTTTTTCTTGATCATATTTCTTATTTATTCTATAAGCAATTTCAGGGGTAAAATGTGACTTAATTTTAGGAAGCGCAACACCAATTTCAAAGCGATTCCTATTATAGCGACTTTTTTCATGATCATAAAAAAATTCATTATTTATAAATGGCTTTAAATTTAAGAATGATTTTTTTGATTTAACATCTAAACGAAGTCTAGTTCTAAAAAAATCGTCACCATCTCTTATTCTATACTCCTCCCTAATTCTTGTTTTGATTTTAATCAATGAATAATCCACAATATTAGTAATCTGTAATTGTGGTCTTTGTTCAAAAAGATTCCATTCACCTTCACTTTTACGATAAATATTACGATACTTTAAAGCTCCACTCCAATTATTTGCTAGCATTACTCTGAATCCAAGATCATAATGCCGATGATATAAATCTTTATCATCTTTGTCCTTATTGCGATAATCAACATCGCCTAAAATTGTAAATTTATCAAAACTTTTTCTTAAAATTATTTTTTTATTATGGTTAAGGCTATAGGCTGAATTTATCAAAAAAGAATTAATCAATATCAAATATGTAAAAATTGAAATTGATCTCATAATAATTCATTATTTATTATTTGCATATATCAAAGAGATTACAGCAGACATTCTTAACGCCGCCTTCTTCAATTGCCACTTCTCTAGTTTTTGGTTTTTTGTTATGGGTCTCCTGAACATTTGGGGGTTCTACAACAGGCCCTAGATTCCTTTCAAGTGGATCTAAGATTACTGGATCAGGGTCAGAGCGTTCTAATGGAATAACTTCAGCTAGCTCTTCTTTGTGCATAACTTCATCTGGTTTCGATGGTAATTCCCTATCCCTTGTTGCTAGGCCAACTTCACCAACAGGATGAGGAAGATCACGAGCTACAAATTCTATAAGTCCAGAAATAGATTCATCTATTTCTGCAAAGGTAATATTGTGAGCAAGAGCTCCTAATGCTTTTGCTGGTGTTTGGGCATATCCATCTAGCTCTTGATGAGGATGTCCATATGTATGCTCTGAGTATCTTTCTCTAATCGAGGTAGGAGATAATTTAGTATCTCCTACTGCCCTAGATAGTTTAGCTAAGGCTTCAAGAGCAGCATCCAAACCTCCTAATTCTAGCATTTCAATCATTAGAGCATCATGAATATGTTGATATTGTGTTCTACCAAGAGTTGTTTTTTGTAAATCTTGATCAATTATAGAATCAATTTTTTTTCTAATTGTTGTAATTTTCTTATGATTTGATTGTTGCGTAGCTGCTTCTGCTTCTGATCCTATGTGCAGATCAAGCAAAAATGCTATTTTTGCTCTATCAAACTCTAATTCTTGATGAATTTGCCATGATCTAAGGGAAATATCTTCCCATGATTTAGATCCACCATAACGATTATCAAAGCCATAAGATACAACATCATTCCTGTAAGGAAACCAATGACTTCTTGGACTCCATCTTCTATCTCTTACCTTAAAACGATCGCATGATTCTTGTAAGAAATCAGTTACTTTTTTCGCTGGAATTGATTCTTTCTTTGATTCCGATATTAAAGCAAAATTTACCATAAAAAATGCTAAAGCTGTAACAGGTAATGTATCCTTGCCATATTTTTTTTGTTGCGCTTCAACTTTTCTAAAAAAATCATCAATATTACGAGCATCATGTAACACAGATGCCATTCTTGGCATTTGTTTGCCTTGGCCTTGAAGTAATAAGAAATCTTTTAACAACTTAAAAGATTCTTCATGAGAATAATATTTGTTCGAATCACCAAGATTCTTATCTCTTTCTTTTACAATATCAGCATATCTTTTATATTCTTCATTATTTATATGATATGCATAATAGTGGGCTCTTGCGCCATCTATTCCAGCAATAGCAGTATCATTTGCCATTCCTACACCAACTACTGCAGTTCCTGCTACCGCTCTACCTGATTGATCCGCTATTTCCCTAACAACTAATGGAGATGATGCTCTTGCTCCACTAATTGCATTAGTGAAATATCTAACGAAATTCATAGCAACAAATCCTTTTTTTCCATCATGCAACGGATGTGTTATGCCATGAGTGATTTCGTCACCGCAGTTATCATGTTGGTGCTGATGGTGGTGGTGATTGTGACTACAGCTGTGGTTAGCGTCAAGTTCAAATTTATGTTTTATAGCTCTTGCTCTAGCGTTAATATCACCTGCAAAGGATTGTAGATTTTCCAATCTTCTTTGCCTTAGATGAGAGTTTGACATGCCAACAAAAACTCCAACACCAACACACCCTGCAGCAATAGCAGTGCCAATTGGTCCACCTATTGCAGTACCACCTGCAATTACTCCAGCACCTAGCGCTAATTTTGATCCATTAGTCATATCACGCACCCCTCCATTATCTGGAAAAGGGTTATGTTCTGAATTACGAATAGGTTTTCCAAGACGAGCCCAAAAAGGATCTCCTGCGTGAAATAATCTTGCAGGATTTGGTAATTTAGGTTTTTTCATTATTATTTATATTTAACATTTTTTTCTTTTTCTTAATATTGCTCTTACTAATATAAGTTGTAATAAACAGGTAAATGCCAGTAACTAATAGTATTAGCAATATTATTGCTGATGGTAAGAAAATAAAATATGAAACTGATCTTCCCCAAAAGGTGCCATCATGGAGTGATTCAATTAATCCTGATCTGCGATAAGAAGTTTGTAAAATTTCAGATGTTTGATGATCTATTTGTATTTCCCATCTATTCTTAGATCTAATTTTAATAATTCCTTTATTAGGTCTCACATCTAACCTGTCGACATCTGACCAATTTTGGATATCAGCTTCTTTAACAGTTTTTGCAGTATCAATTATTCTTTCAAAAGTAATTTTTGGAATATTTCCAGTTCCATTCATCGTGGCTGGCTGAATCCAATGAAAATCTTTTCTAACAATAAGCAAAAGACCTGTAATTATAACTATCATCAAAGGTACTGCACACAATGACGCTCCCCAAAAGTGAACTTCTCTATTAAACTTCTTCCAATTAATTCTCATAAATTAATTGTTTTTTTTGTGACTAAAGATCCCTTCCTGTATTTATATTTTCTTTTTCCCTTTTGTGATGTTACATCGCGAATATGAATTATTAGTGCAATAGGGAGTAATAAACCAATTGAAAAATGAAACAAACTTACTATTTGCCTTGAGTTATCAGTGGCTATATAGTATAAGAGCCAACCTGATATTATTAACAAAATTGGCATTATCATAACAATAATTCCAGAAACTGGCTGAGGTTTAACTTTCCAACTTTTTCTTACATGAGCACCAAGAAAAAAACCATAAGTGACCATTATTGCAAAAGCAAAAATACCATGTGTTTTTAAAACTGGATATTGTAAAAAATGCTTTTCTTCTCCAAATTCTCCTTGAATTATAATAAAATTATTAAATATAAAAAAAGTTATTCCTGTTACCCAAGAGCAACAAAGAATAAGATAAAACCATTTTTTATAATCTAAATACCAAGAACTTTTACTCATTGAATCTCCTTAATTCTACCTTTGTCATCAATCTCAAAAGCCCTAGCAGACATCGATTTTAATATATATGAAATATTTTCTACTAAAAAAGATACTTTTGTTAAAGCATCAGCTGTAATGCAGTCATTAGCAAAAACAGAAACAGTTTTATTTGAAAGATTAACAGACTTAGTTTTAGGATTTATAATTGCAGATTTACCTTCTTTTTGGTAATAGTTAGCGCTTGTTGCCAAAGATTTATTGTACATGGGCAACTTTACCAAATTACCAAATTTTGAATATCTAATATCTATTAACTTGCCTCTTGAATTATTCATAGCTATATCTCCACCAGCATTTATAACGATGTCCATATCACTAAACTCTTCAAGCAAGCTCATTGCTTTATCCACAGCATATCCTTTAGCAATCCCCCCAAGGTCAATTGCTAGCTTTCTATTGAAAGAGATATAATTTCCTTTTATAATAATATCTTTATAGGAGGATTTTTTATCTAAAAAATGGTATTTTTTTAACAATAACTTTTGTTTTACCAAAGAGGGAACGATCGTAACATCAAACAATCCATTGCTTAGGTCGCTTAAATTTAAAGCTTTTTTTAAAACAACCAACAAATCACTAGAAACTTCACAATCTTTCTTATGTGCAAACTTATTTAGTAAGGTGACCTCACTCTCATCATCATAGTAGCTCATAATCTTTTCTATTCTAGAAATCTCATTAAACGCATCGTTGGTTAACTGGATGAGGTAGTCATCACTTTCATTGCCGCTAATTGTGATTTCAACAAAAGTACCAAGTAACGTTTTGCATCTAGAAATAGTATTTAACTCTTGTGTTCTTGCTGCTAATTGCATTTAGATATATCTTAAGACCTCATTCCATGTGTGCATTAAACGATTAACTCCATCAGTAATATGACGACAAGAAAGAGTGGCTCCTGATATATTTTTAATCTGCTTATCCAACCTTAGATGTTCATTGTGATCCTTTCCTAAAAATTGAGCCAACCATTTCTGATTTCTAACTTCGCCACCATAAGTTTCACGATAAGTTAAAACTTCAACCCCACTTACTTTTCCATATTTATCAATAGAAACAGCGATATCAATATTTTCATGCTTACCTATCACTTGATCAATTATAAACCATCCTCCATCAGAAGTTTTATAAGCATTAATTTTATCATTATTTACTCTTACCTTTGATAGTTTTTTTATTGCCTTTTGCTGCTCTTTGGTCAAAACAATTTCTAGCTTCTCTAATTTTACATTAGGAACTAGAATTTTCTTGGCCTGATCAACTGTTAGATATGTTTTAGCATAAACAAACTCAGGAGTTGCTGATAATGCACCAACCAGTAATGTTGTTGTTAAAAATGGTTTTAGATTCATTGCAGATTAAAATTAAATTTACCAATTATAACCCCAAGAGAATCCTAAATGAAGTCTTTCATGCTCATCCCAGTTCTTTCCGTCACCATTAATGGAATTTTTAGATCCTGAGCCAGCAATTTGCCACAAAGCACCAATAGTATACCACCAATTTTGTTCAGCATAATGGTAAGAAGGACCAATATACATTCCATATTGATGATTACTTCCGAGCCTCATATTATGTAGATCAAAATTAGAGCTTTTATGCTCTTCATCCTTAACACCCATTTCCGATGGGTTTAGATAATCTGCTTGTCTACGAAATTCAAATCCAACAAAATGCTTTGGTTTGAAACGATAAGAAATTCCAATATTTGTTTCTAAGGCAATTTCCTCTTCCAAAACCTGTCCTTCACCCTTTCTTCTTTCTAGTTCTACATTTTGAACTAATGCTAAAGTTAAACGATCATCAAGCCAGTTTTTTTGCAAAAATATCCTTGGCATATATGTTGCTTGATTAATATTAGATCCATCTAGACGATATCTTTCTCTTTTTTCATAAACAAATCCAACTGAAAGACCTAAAGGATCTTTATATGGGCTTAAAATATTATATTTTGACATTAATCTAAAGCCTCCGAGAGTCATATGGTTGTAACTTCCCCCATCTCCTCCTTGGGTATCGTACATTGGTTGTAAATCAGGATTATCTACAGAATAGTTATGTTTGAATATTAACGCTGTAGCTCCAACAGTTAAGCGATCAGTTATTCCGTACTCAATACCAGGTCTAATATCAAATCTTTCATATTCTCCTGAGCTTTTTCCTGACATGCGACGCGCAGAAAATCTAGCCTCAAAACTTCCTGCTGGACGAACATCTGTACCAGTAGTATAGACCCATAAGTTTTCTTCGGCAAATGCCGCATTAGCTGAAAAAAAAGTTGCCAAGATTACTATTTGAGAAATTTTTCTTTTAAAAAACATTTTTTATAGACTTTATTAATTTGTAAATTACCCTTCGGGGCAGGTTATTATAAATATTGCCAAACCAACAGCAATTAGTAATAACTGACATCAATTCGACGCTAATAATGAGGATGATAATCATTATCATTTAAATAGTCAATAGCAAAAAGATCTGTAATAATTAAAATCCTAATATTTCTTCCTGCTCCTGCCACAAATCAGGCATCTGCTTAGCAATTATATCCTGCAATTTTAGTGTCCTTGGCTGAGTTCCAGTTAAAACTGCTTTTACAATTTTTGGTGATAAAAAATTGAGGTTAAAAACTTTACTGACATAAGAAGTTCCAACTTTTTCTTTTCTGGCAATATCAGCCAAAGAGTCAAATTTGCCTTCCTCCATCAAATTTTTCCATTTATGAGCTTTGCCAATCATCTTGATTAATTTATCATCAAAATAGGATTTTTGCTCATCTATTGGGATATTTTTAGGACAAATAACCATTGCAGCGCCACCTCGCTTTTTTATTTGAATTGGTACAAAAATATCGATTGTTTCTTCATTTATTTGTTGGCTAATTTCTTCCATATTAATTTGCTAATTCGGTTGATAATGAGTGAAGTCCTTCTTTAAAGATTCTGATATTTAGCCCTTCAGGCTTGATATCAATTTGCTTGATTAAAAGGTTAATAATTCTTGCTTGCTCAACTGGAAATAATTCATCCCAGATTTTATCAATTGTTTTAAATGAGTTGATGATCTTATTTTCTGATAAATCGTCTTTTTTGGCGTTGATAGTGTGAATTATAAATTCTGGCTTTTTTAGAAAATTTAAAACTTGGTCAGTTACCAAATTTTCAGTTTCACTGGCTGATATTCTGCCAACTTTGCAAAGATCATTATTTCCCTTATGTTTTGACTGGCAAATATAATAGCGATATCTTTTGCCTTGCTTGGTAGTATAAGTTGGAGTCATTTTTGATCCACATATTCCACAATTCATAATTCCTTTTAGGAGCGGTGCTGTTGTAACTCTTGATGATGGTAATTGAATTTTGTTATTGGTTGATAGTAGCTCCCTTGTTTTTTGCCAAGTCTGATCGTCAATAATTGGCTTATGCATACCATCAAAAAGCTTGTCCTTATGCTTAACTTTGCCGATATAAAGATGATTATTTAAAATTCTTCTGACATTAGATTTATTAAATCTTTTACCCTTATGAAGCTTGCCATTATTTGAGATCCAAGTTTTAGTGGTAAAGCCAAGATTGTTTAATTCTCTAGCTGTTTCGGTAATTGATGCCGTCTCTGCAAAATTTTGAAATAATATCCTGACAATTTTAGCTTCTTTTTCATTAATAAGAAGTTTTCTATCTTTAGCATCATAGCCAAGTGGAATATTACCGCCCATCCACATACCTCTTTTACAAGAAGCTTCTAATTTATCTTTAATTCTCTCGGACGTTAATTCTCTTTCATATTGAGCAAATGATAATAGGACATTCAGCATCAATCGCCCCATTGAATTGGCAGTATTAAAGCTCTGGGTTACCGAGACGAAACTGACATTATGTTCATCAAGAAGTTGGATTATTTTAGAAAAATCCAATAGTGATCTGGTTAAGCGGTCAATTTTATAAACAATGATACAGTCAATTTTATCTTCCCTAATATCTTGAAATAATCTTTGAAGGGACGGTCTTTCTAAATTACCTCCGCTAAATCCGCCATCATCATAATGATCATTTACTAAAACCCAGCCTTCGTGGGCTTGAGAGGAGATATAATTTTCTGCTGAGGCTCTTTGTGCATCTAGGGAATTAAATTCTTGTTCCAACCCTTCCTCGCAGGATTTTCTGGTATAGATTGCACATCTTATTTTTTGTTTATTTCTTATATTATCTATCATGACTGTAATTTAAAGAATTTTGGCCCATTCCATCTGGTGCCAGTTATTTTTCTGGCAATAGCAGATAAGCTTTTCCACTTTTTGCCGTCATACTCAAAAGAATCCTTTAAAACTTCGACCTGATGCATAACCCCTTGCCATTCTCTGCATATTTTAGTGCCTGGCAGTAAATCTGTATGTTTCTTTAAGATTGAGGTTGATGTGCCATTAGCAATTTTATTGAGGTTATCAATTGATTCATAATCTAAAGCCCCAAATGCCAATTCTTGTAGCCGATAGGCTATTCTTGGTCTTAAAAATTCCTTATTAGTATTAGCAGCACATTTTTTTGGCATAATCTCATTATAAATTTGCCGAAGGTCACTTGCCGACTTACTTTCTAATTCAATAATTTGTCTAATAATTGATTTACTCATAAACGTTCTAAATTCAGGTTATTACTGGCTCCATGAACGCTTGCAAAAGGTTGTAAGTCAAGTTGTTCGTCTCTTTTTAGCGAAGTTTCTTTGGTGTCTAAACGACGGATGGCAGTTGCTAATATTTCTCCGATCTCAGCCAATCTTTGATGAGGGGATTTTTCTTGTTTTTGTGCCTTAGTTTGTAGTTTCATGTGCTATCAAGTTCATTTTCTAAAATTCTATTATTAGAATATGAAATGATGCTAGAAGCACAATGACACTTGATTACCTATATGCACTCATCTTTACTAACGAAGAAATTAGCCAAGATATTTGAGGTGTGATTTACATTTATTCTTACAATCTGAGCTGCCAAAACCAGCAACAATAGTTTCGCCACAGGTTTCTTGATTTAAGATACATTCTTCTTTATCAAATTTTTGCACTTCGATAATTTTGGCATTTTTGTCATTAAGCAAAAAGTCGATATGCCAATGAAGTTTTTTATCAGAAGAATTTGACTGATGCCTTTTGATTCTTTCATCGATATTTTTCTTGGCTGAACCCGTATAAATGTAATGACCTCTCGGAAAGGTAAATTTTCCGAGCTTTCCTATTTGGATTTCAATGTTATCGCTGATATGGATATGAAGTTGATAGCTTTGCATTAATATTCTCTGATTACTTTTGCTACCACTCCCCAAAAATATAGATTTTGCTCTTCATCTTCAATATCAGGATAATCCTCATTTTCTGAAACTAACTTAGTTATTCCATTTTTTTGACTAAGTCTTTTTACAACTGCACCATTATCAACTGATGCAATGATAATATCGCCATCTCTAGCCTCTTTAGATTTATTAACTAATAGAATATCATCAGGAAGAATTCCTGCATCTTTCATTGAGTAACCTGATACTTTAACCAAAAAATGATCATCAGGATTGCTCATCATAAATTTTTCACCTAGATTATATAATTCATAATTATCTGAATCGGTAAAATTTGGCACACCTGCCTCAACTTTCATATCAAATAAAGGAAGAGCAAAATCTTTTGTCTTGCTTTCCATCATATCTTTAACTGTATCCATCATGCTAACAGGCACTCTCATGATTCTTGTTGGTTCACCATAGCGACCCTGTCCAGATGGCCTTCCAGCACCTGGTCTTGCACCACCTCGTTTCATTTTTTTCATAAGAAATAGTTTTTTATTGTAAGATAATTAAAGTCATCTTAGAATAAGGTACTTAATTCATTTTAAAATTCAATTAAAACTATATTCTCTCATGGAAACAAAGGTAAAAAAGTTTATCAGAAATACCCCAGAAGAAGATTTGAAGAACT
>Ga0233395_1000083_pt1 | contig 48944 bp, 51 predicted proteins | sample 27DmetaG_FD_186029 | JGI IMG/M metagenome (GOLD analysis project Ga0233395, IMG submission 186029) | Seawater microbial communities from Monterey Bay, California, United States - 27D | ecosystem: Environmental > Aquatic > Marine > Coastal | place: USA: California | collected 2016-10-12 | reverse complement strand
TTATTGGGAAAGCTGTGGACAAGAGCCGCTGAAAAAAACCAACCTTGCCGGTCTTGGCGATGAAACTGCACGGTGTACGATCATCACCAACATGCTCTGCTGTTGCAGCGAGGCAGGATTAGGATTGGCGGGCTACAGCAAGCGTGGGGTTGATGACGCGGTATCGTCAATTCCAGCGGTCGCATCAGAGGCTTTATTTTGGGCTGGAGCGCTGTCAGCTGTTGGCTTGCCAGTGGCTGACAAGCGACCGACGACATTTGCGCCAAAATCTACTCGTATTTTCTCCGCAACCACTTGGCCTATGACAACGGCTGTTGACCCCAGTACCACTTCCACAGCTGCAATAGTACCCTTTAAATAACCTTCGACCGTGACAGATCGCGCCCTCACATTACCGTCCACATTGCCGGTGCCAGTCACTACGAGAACATCGACCGTTAAATCGCCCGTAATCCTGCCGCCAAATTCTACTGTACCGTCACTTTGCCAATCGCCTTTGATAACAATGCCATCATGCAAAATTGATCGGCGTTGCCTTGGTTCTTTCGAGAAACTCTGCCGAGAAGAAAGGTCATCTCTGTTTGATTGGGAAAACATATCTAATACCGTGTATCATTTGGGGTTAGTCTTCTGAGTAAGCTACCGATAATATTTCTGCAAACAACTTATTACTACACTGAAAAATTGCTGATACTAAAGCCTCTATCAGCTCCATAGCTTTTTGCCAAATATTGCCCACCGCCATGCCATGCACTCCCGGTCTATTATCTCAAGTGCGCACCGGGGTAGGGATTTGGGCGCTGGCCTATCCTTTTTGCTGGGTTTGGCTGACGGTGGGGCAAAGGCAAAATCTGCTACTGGCTTCATATAGCGAACAAAATATTGCGTTTTCTGGCCCGCTGAGCGCGCCCGACCTTAGGTGCTAACAGGCTATCAATTCTAGGATGAGCGTTTTTATGCCTTAGGTTGAATTTGGGCGCCTCGTGGCTTGGCAAATGCGGTGCTTCACGGGGAGCATTACAACTGCTTCAACATTCGAACTAGATCGACTTGTAATCCCCTTCCAAACTCAACACACGAAATGACTGTAGTGGTGATTAGCATCCAAGCTATCGCCACTTAAAATTTGGTTAAAACCCAACAAGACAGGGGGATTTAGGCCAAATTTTTGGAGTTTTATCCGACACAGTTAAGCATAAAACTTAGGTTGAAAGGTTCAAGTTATGGCAAAATATTTGGTTCGCGCAAGCTACAATGATAGCGGTTTTAAGGGCATGGTCTCCAATCCGTCAGACCGAGGTGAAGCGATTAAAGGAATTACAGCTGCACTTGGGATCAAAACTGAGAGCATCTATTTTTCACCTTCCACTGCCGAAGCGATCATGATCGTTGAGTCCGATGCGGAAAAAAACGCGCGGCTTATGATGGTCGTGATGTCGTCAGGCACTTTCTCGGGCGGATCTACGATCGACCTGATTGACACTGACAGCATGTTCTCTGCCATGCAGGATTCTGGCAAATTGCTCGGGACTTACAAATCGGCAGCTGACTGATGGTTTGAAAATGTTTTGTAACGCTCCGAACCAATATCGCCTTTTGGAAATCACCTTTGGCTGGCTTGATGGCAGCTGGCGGTCAGACGATCTGAAAATCCACCCATGAGGCGCTTTATTGAGAATTGGGCGAGTCTCAATAAAGCCTCAGATTACAAACTATGAAGCGGGCAGGGGTGTCCTGATACAAAATCTAAGCCCCGCTTTGGGGCCCGCATGTGAAACAAAACAGGAGATGAAGAAATGATTGATGCAAGTGGCGGACTGGCCAACTTTATAGCGATCCTCATTCCAGCCCTTATGGGCGGATTTTATGGTTACCGATGCCTGTTTCTAACCCAGGGGTTTATCGCTCAATATGGGCTTGGTGCGGGGTCTGAATTTATGGTCAAGCTGAGTGGCACTTACACGTTCACGCAATCGCTTATCTATGTCATATTGTTACTGACGTCTCCAGTTGGGGCATGGAGTGTCTTTGCCTTTGGCACGATCCAAGCGGCCTTGTTCCTTGTATTTGGGTACACGACTGTTAAGGGCAAATGGGCGCAAGTTGAGGGTGTCAAGGCGACAGCCGAGGGCTATATTGTTCCAGCCATATTGTTGGGATTCCATCTCTATATTATGTTTACCATGGGTGACATAATTTACGCATAGTATATAGATATAAAAGGAGATTTTACCGCCTATGGCCCGATTTCGCATCGGGCCCGGCTCTGGGGAGGTTTTCTAATGCGCCGTCTCCCCATGCGCCGTCAGTGGCGAGCGCCCAAAACGTCAATCTTTCGTATAGGGCAACCGACAAAACATGAAAAAATGGTAGGCCCGGCAGGACTTGAACCTGCGACCAATCCGTTATGAGCGGACTGCTCTAACCAGCTGAGCTACGGGCCCCCGTGGCCTCTCACTAGCAGAGAAATCTCAGGGGTCAAGCAGGCTTGATGGACATGTGTCGCCGAGCCTGTTATCGGAGCGGCAAATTTCCAATAAATGGTGCTCAAATGACCCAAAGTTTAACTTATGCGCAGGCCGGCGTTGATATTGATGCGGGCAATGAATTGGTGGAACGGATCAAGCCGGCCAGCAAATCCACCCAACGTTCCGGGTCTATGTCGGGTTTGGGCGGTTTTGGCGCGATGTTTGATCCCAAGGCGGCCGGCTATGAAGATCCGATTCTTGTCGGCGCTACCGATGGGGTGGGCACCAAGCTGCGTTTGGCAATTGATACGGGCGATGTCTCAACGGTGGGTATTGATCTTGTGGCCATGTGCGTAAATGATCTGATCTGCCAAGGCGCTGAGCCTTTGTTTTTCCTCGATTATTTCGCGACCGGCAAGCTGCATGTGGCGCAGGCGACCAAGGTCATAGAGGGGATTGCTGAGGGCTGCCGCTTGTCTGGCTGCGCTCTGATCGGCGGGGAAACAGCCGAGATGCCTGGAATGTATGCCAAGGATGACTTTGATTTGGCAGGCTTTGCCGTGGGCGCGGTGGAACGTGGCACCCAGTTGCCGCAAGGGGTTGCTGCGGGCGATGTGCTGATCGGCCTGCCGTCCAGCGGAGTGCATTCAAACGGATTTTCCCTGGTGCGCAGAATTGTGGCCGATCAAGGATTGACCTGGGATAGCCCTGTGCCATCGGGCACCGGCACGCTTGGCGCGGCTCTTTTGACCCCGACTGCGCTCTACGTTAAGGCCTGTTTGGCCGCGCTCAAAGCCGGCGGGGTTCACGCCATGGCGCATATCACCGGTGGCGGGTTGACTGAGAATTTACCGCGGGTGCTGCCTGAAGATTTGGGCGCGACGATTGATTTACAGCGCATCCCAGTATTGCCGATTATGGCCTGGTTGGCGCAAGCAGGCGGCATTTCTGAGGTAGAAATGCTCAAGACCTTTAACTGCGGCATTGGCATGATCTTAGCGGTAGAGCCGGGGCAGGTCACGGTGGTTGAGGCCGCTTTGAGCGCGCAGGGCATGAGCCCGGTCCGCTTGGGCGAGGTGATCCCTAGTCAGGGCATTAGCTATATGGGGCAATTGCCATTTTAAACGTTGCTATTTTGATTTCTGGCGGCGGCAGTAATATGCAGCGGCTGCTTGAGGATATGGCTCTGCCCCATCCCGGGCGGGCGCGTCTGGTGCTGTCCAACCGGCCCGAGGCCGGTGGGCTGGCCAAGGCACAGGCGATGGGCGTTGCCACAGAAGTTCTGGACCACCGAAGTTTTGGTGACGACCGGGCCCAGTTTGAAACTGAGCTGCACAAGATCCTACTGGCCTACAAGGTTGATGTGATATGTTTGGCCGGGTTTATGCGCATTTTGGGCGCGGATTTTGTCAGCGCTTGGCAGGGGCGTATGCTCAATATTCACCCCTCTCTTTTGCCTAAATATCAAGGGCTCCACACACATCGGCGAGCCTTGGAAGCCGGTGACCGGCTGGCAGGATGCTCGGTGCATGAGGTTGTGCCGCAGTTGGATGCCGGCCCGGTTTTGGGATATCGTGAAGTTCCCATTTTGCCCGGTGACACGGCGCAAGATCTTGCAGATCGCGTTTTGGTGCAAGAACACCTGCTCTATCCAAAGATCTTGCGGGCCTTTTTGACCCGTTTTGAGCCGCCCAGCTAATGCAAATTATGGCCGCTTTCTTTTCATAGGGTTTCGCCATATTGTGTCCCGAATATCTCTCAAACAGCCGGATAGCCCATGCAGACATTGACCACACAAGCCGAGCTCGACGCCTTTTGCATGCGGGCGCAGGGCCATCCCTATGTGACCATAGACACTGAATTTCTCAGAGAGCGGACCTACTATTCGAAGCTTTGCTTGTTGCAAATGGCGGTTCCGGGAGAGGGTGAGGGGGATGCTGTTTTGGTCGATCCTCTGTCGTCTGATATGTCGCTTGAGCCGCTCTACCGCCTGTTTCGCGACACTTCGGTCGTGAAAGTGTTCCATGCGGCGCGTCAAGATCTCGAGATTTTCTGGAATGATGCTGAAATTTTCCCAACGCCTCTGTTTGATACGCAAATCGCGGCAATGGTCTGCGGCTTTGGCGAGCAGGTGGGCTATGAGACTTTGGTGCGCAAGATAGTCAAGCAACAGGTGGATAAATCGTCGCGTTTCACCGACTGGTCGCGACGCCCGTTGACCGAGGCGCAAAAGGCCTATGCACTGGCGGATGTGACCCATTTGCGGGGAGTCTATGAGTTTTTAAAAGCTGAGCTGGAGCGCACTAAGCGCACTGCTTGGGTGGTAGAGGAAACTCAATCTTTAACGGATCCTTCCATCTATGATACTGTTCCATCTGAGGCATGGCGCCGGGTGAAAACACGGACAAATTCAAATAAATTTCTTGCCTATGTGCGCGAATTGGCCGCCTTTCGGGAGTCCTATGCCAAGACGCGAAATATACCGCGCAATCGCGTGTTCAAAGATGATGCGATGGTCGAGTTGGCATCCACCAAACCCAGCACGCAGGAAGATTTGAACAAGGCGCGCCTGTTGCTGCGTGAAGCGCGCAAAGGGGTTATCGCTGACGGAATTTTGAGTGCGATCAAAACGGTGAATGCTATGGATGCGGACAGCTATCCACGGCTGCCGAAGGTGAATGACAAGCTCCAGGTCAATCCGGCTCTGGCCGATCTTCTAAGGGTGCTATTGAAAGCCAAATCTGAACGCTCTGATGTGGCACAAAAGATGATCGCCAGCACGGCTGAGCTGGATGCTTTGGCCGCCGGGCAACGTAACGTGCCGTCTTTAAAGGGGTGGCGGATGGATGTCTTCGGCTCGGATGCTTTGCGGCTTTGTGAAGGCAAGGTGGGCTTGGCTGTGAAGGGCAACAAAGTGAAACTGTTTGAGCTGTGACACGGGTCCAGATGCACGCGATATAGGAGAGTTCCATGGCGCAAGCCGGTTTTGAAGGTCTAGTTGAAACGTTTGAATTTCTAGATGATTGGGAGGAACGTTACCGGCATGTGATTGAGCTGGGCAAGGCTCTGCCTGATATGCCAGAGGCGCTCAAAGTCCCGGCGACAAAGGTCGAGGGTTGTGCCTCACAGGTCTGGCTGCATATAACCATAGAAAATGGCAATTTGACCTTCATTGGCGACAGTGATGCGATTATCGTGCGTGGGCTCATCGCAGTGCTCATAACGCTCTATTCCGGTCTTGCGGTTGATGAGGTTGGCAAGGTCGATGTTACCGCCGAATTGGCGCGACTGGGCCTGAATGAACATCTATCCTCGCAGCGGTCAAACGGGTTAACGGCCATGGTGGGACGCGTGGTGCAGACAGCAGCAGCCGCAGCTTAAGAGGTTGGGGAGAGCGTGGACAAAGCCGGTGTCAAATCGCCATATCCAGTATAGCGATACTCAAAGGCAAGCCCCATTCGGCGCGCACAATCCTGCGCTTTGGCCTTGAGTGCGGTGTCTTCGAGCTGTGCTTGATAAACGAGTGTGGTGTAATTTCCAAAATACATATCCCGCAACTGTGGGTGTTTGTCCAAGCCCATAGGTCGCCAGAAAAAAGCATCAAACTGCCGGACCAAAAAATCGGTGAGATAAAAGCAAGTGAGCTCTTCGCGCGCTTCAAAGGCGACGTTGCCCTCATAAAAACTGTAACAATGCGGCCCGGAAATCATCGAAACGCCCATCGAATCGCAGAGAGTTTGCAACTGCCCCCCGGTGCCGCAATCGGCATAGGCCACAAAAATCTCCGAATAGTCGTCCCGATTTTTTTCGATACAGGCTTTGACGGACGGCGTAATTTTATCTGGGGTATTGTGATAGACGGCGGGCAGACATTGCAAATCCATATGCTGCCAATCATTTGTCTTCATCAAGGCCAGGATTTCCCGCGCCAAAGCACCGCAGGCAATAAGCAGCACGCGACCTTGATTGTACAGCTGCATGCCTTCGGTCGCGAGCTGATCGTCTGAAACGGGCTTTACCATCTCACCTCATCCCCGCGCGGTTGTTGCAAAATCGGCCCCACCCAAGACCTATTGGTCCGCATTGGGTTTTGCTGGATTTTTGTTATGCGTTGGCGGCCAAACTGTTGTGTTTACGCGCCATGAATTCCTTGGCCGTTTCCACAGCAACCGCGGCATCGCGGCAATAGGCGTCAGCGCCGATCGCCTTGCCAAATTCCTCATTCAGTGGCGCACCACCCACCAAAACAGTGTAATCATCGCGCATGCCTTTTTCGACCATCGTGTCGATCACGACTTTCATGTAAGGCATTGTCGTGGTCAACAATGCGGACATGCCCAGAATATCTGGAGTTTCAGCTTCAATGGCTTCGAGATAGGTTTCGACCGAGTTATTGATACCCAGATCCACAACCTCAAACCCGGCGCCTTCCATCATCATGCCGACCAAGTTTTTGCCGATATCGTGGATGTCACCTTTGACCGTGCCAATCACCATCTTGCCCACGCGCGGCGCGCCGGTTTCAATCAGCAACGGCTTCAAGATAGCCATGCCGCCTTTCATTGCATTGGCGGCAAGCAGTACTTCGGGCACAAACAAAATGCCGTCCCGGAAGTCATTGCCTACGATGGTCATGCCGCCCACCAAAGCCTCGGTCAAAATGCGGTAGGGCTCCCATTTGCGTTCCAGCAAAATGTTAACGCCCTCTTCGATCTCTTCTTTCAAGCCGTCGTAGAGATCGTCAAACATTTGAGCGACGAGATCTTCGTCATTCAAGTCGGATAGGATGATATCGTCTTCTTGGTCAGACATTGGCCAGCGCCTTCTTGTGTTGCATACCTTCACCCGTATGCGGTCGGCGGATCGTTTTGGTCTTCACCGATTGCGACAACAAGTCCGCCGCTACCGACCTTTTGCCAAATGCTGCCAGTTTGTGGTGGTTGGCGCGCCTTAGCTGCTGCGACGCCTTCGGGTCTGCCGCAAGCGGGTGGGGCCATTGCCATCTGTGCCGTCACTGGCTGAGGAGAAGCCGCCCAGAGCAGCTTCGATCACCTGCAAGCTTGGGCGATTTTGTGGCACATGCGCTACCAATGCTGCGCGCATCGCCCGCAGGTGGTCAGGTGTGGTGCCGCAACAGCCGCCGATTATGGTTGCGCCGCAGTCGCGGGCCAAACTGGCATAATGGGCCATCAGCTCTGGCGTGCCGTCATAATGGATATGACCGTCGTGATATTTTGGAATCCCCGCATTGCCTTTCGCAACGATGGGCAGCTGCGTGCCAGTGTCGGAAAATCCCAAGACTGTCCGGAGCAGATCCGATGCCCCCACGCCACAATTGGCACCAAAGGCGAGCGGTTTGTTCGGAATTTTCTCCAGCAATTTCACCATATCCGGCGCAGTAATACCCATCATTGTGCGCCCTGCCGTATCAAAACTCATCGTGCCGACCCAGGGCAAATCTGCGAGAGCAAAAGCCTCTGCTGCGGCGCGGTACTCGTCGCCGAAAGAGATCGTCTCAACCCAAGCCACATCCGCACCACCGGCCTTTAAACCCTCGGCCTGTTCGTGGAATATTTCCACGGCCACGGCATAGGAGAGCGGGCCCATAGGCTCCATGATTTCGCCAGTAGGACCGACGGAGCCGGCGACAATGACCTCTCGACCAGAGGCATCCGCCACCTCGCGACCAATCTGCGCCGAGATGCGCGACAGTTCGGCGGCGCGTGCCTCTGCACCATGAAGTTTTAGTCGGGATCTATTGCCGCCGAAGGAATTGGTTAGAAATAAATCGGATCCAGCATTCACACTGCCTTTGTACAGCGCTTTGATTTTCTCTGGCGCGGTGAGACTCCAGAGCTCTGGCGCGTCTCCCGAAGACAACCCCATGTTGAACAAATTGGTTCCGGTGGCTCCATCGGCTAAAAGCCAATCGCGCTGTGCAAGCATGCGTTGCAAAGGGTTTTGCGAGACTGTTGTCATGTCATGGCCTTCTCAGTAACTTTGGTCTTACGTCATGCCTGAAAGCAAAACATGAGTGAAATTGATTTTCATCATGAAGATTATGAAAAATTGGCGATAAAATTTAGGCCCCCGGCCCGCCAAAACCTGCCCTCCGGGCCGGGCCGGGAAGTTTGATCTGATCGTAGGCGCTGCGGTGCGACAAAAACTTGCGGTCGGCAGGGGGTGAGCTCTCCTGTGCCGACTTGCCGCCCGTCGTACATTGCCATAAGAGGCGAGCAAAGCACGGAGAGTCACATGGCACGTCGCAAGTTGGTTTATGAAGGCAAGGCAAAGATCCTCTATGAGGGTCCAGAGCCAGGCACCTTGGTTCAGTATTTCAAAGATGATGCCACGGCATTCAATGCCGAGAAAAAAGATATCATCGAAGGTAAAGGCGTGTTGAACAACCGCTTGTCCGAATTTTTCATGACCGGTCTCAATACTTTGGGCATTCCGACCCATTTCATCAAAAGCCTCAACATGCGCGAGCAATTGATCCGCGCGGTCGAGATCGTACCTTTGGAAGTCATCGTGCGCAATTATGCCGCCGGCACCATGTCCAAGCGTTTGGGCATAGAGGAGGGCACAGCCCTGCCGCGTCCGATTGTTGAATTTTGTTTAAAAGATGATTCTCTGGGTGATCCATTGGTGTCAGAGGAACACATCATCGCGTTCAACTGGGCCAGCCAACAGGATTTGGACGATATGTTGGCGCTGGCTTTGCGTGTGAATGATTTTCTATCTGGCGTTATGTATGGGGTTGGTATTCGGGTTGCGGATTTCAAGATTGAGATTGGCCGCGTTTATGAGGGTGATTATCAACGCCTGATAATCGCCGATGAAATTAGCCCAGACAGCTGCCGGCTTTGGGATCTCAAAACGGGTGAAAAACTCGATAAAGACGTGTTCCGTCGTGATTTGGGCAGTTTGACAGATGCCTATGCCGAAGTGGCGCGCCGTTTACGGGTCTTGCCGGAAAACCCCGCGCCCATTAGCAAGCCCACTTTGATCAACTGACCTGAAGGACAAGACAATGAAAGCTATCGTCACAGTTATGCTCAAGAATGGCGTGCTCGATCCGCAAGGTGAGGCTGTCAAATCGGCGCTCGGAGGCCTTGGCTTTTCCGGGGTAAATTCCGTGCGTCAGGGCAAGGTGATCGAACTGGACTTGGCCGAGGGGACAGACCCGGCGGTGATCGATGAGATGTGCAATCGCCTTTTGGTGAATGCGGTGATCGAAAGCTATCAGCTGGACATCGCATAATGCGCGCTGCGGTTGTTGTATTTCCCGGATCGAACTGTGATCGTGACATGGTTGAGGCACTGCGCCAATCGGGCGCGGATGTGGCCAAAGTTTGGCATAAAGACGCCGAATTGCCGACGGGGCTAGATCTTGTGGCGATTCCCGGTGGGTTTTCCTTTGGCGATTATTTGCGGTGCGGCGCAATTGCGGCGCAATCTCCTATTTGCCGGGCGGTGGTCGATCATGCCACTCGTGGCGGTTATGTCTTGGGGGTCTGCAACGGGTTTCAAGTTTTGAGCGAAACAGGTCTGGTTCCTGGAGCGTTGATGCGCAATTCGAGACTGAAATTTCTGTGCAAAACTGTGGGGTTGACCGTTGAAACACAGGACAGCGCCTTTACCGCTGGCTATAGTCAGGGCTCTGAAATCCAAGTGCCAATTGCGCATCATGACGGCAATTACTATGCCACAGAAGACGATCTTAGAGCCCTGGAGGGCGAGGACCGGGTGGCGTTTCGCTATAGCGACAACCCCAATGGGTCAATGTCTTCAATTGCCGGTGTATTGTCTGCCAATCGCCGCGTTTTGGGCATGATGCCGCATCCGGAGCGGGCGATGGATGCGCAGATGGGATCGGCTGATGGGCAGGCGCTTTTCCGCGCGTTGGTGGAGCAAACCACCCTGGCCTAGGCTTGGCCGCTTGAATGGCGCCGCCGAGCACCGTAACGCTAGTGCATGTCTTCCGTTACTGAAAACTCCGAAACACTCGCACCGCGTGTCGCCAACCTGTCTTGGCGGGTGCGGATTGCTTTGTTGACGATTTTCTTGATTGCTGTTGCAACCGTATATTTTACCAACCAGTTGCTCACCGCCAGATTCACGCAATCCACCCTTCAAAGTGCCCAGCTGCGTTTGGCGCTATATTCTGGCAATATGGTCAGTGAGCTGCAACGCAACTCGATCGTGCCTCGGCTGCTCAGCAGTGACGCAGAGCTGGTGGGGGCTTTGAGCTCTCGAGATTATCAGCGGACCTCGCAACGCTTGCTGTCATTTGTCGATGAAATTGGCGCGGCGGCGATTTTGCTGTTGGATTTGGATGGCCGCGTTGTGGCGGCGACTGATCGCAATCGTTTGGGTGAATTGCAACGCAATTTGCCACATTTTGTCGAGGCGGCCCGGGCCAGTGAAACGGTGTTTACCACCCATAAAATGGATGCGGGCGGGTATGATTTTGCCTATTCACGCCGCGTGGTGGCCAATAACAAAACCCTTGGTGTGATCGTGGTTGAGGTGGATTTGCGGAAGTTTCAATCGGCTTGGGCGGGAATATCTGACGCGGTGATCGTATCTCTGCCCAATGGTCCGATTGTCTTGGCCACAGAGAAAACTTGGATTGGCCTGCCTGAAGAGGAGGCGCTGGCGGTGCGTTCTGCGCCCAGTGCGATTGAACGCGCTATTCGGGCCACGCAAGATTGGACCGCCCTGCCGGCCGATGCCTATGTGCAGGGGCGGGCGGTTATGCGGCGCGAATTGCGCGTGCCATTTCGTGGCTGGACCATGGTGTTGTTCACGACCTATGGTGGAATCCGCCAGAGGGTTAATGCGGTTTTAGCCCTCGAGATCATGGGATTTTCGATCCTTTTTACCTTAGCATTTTACCAATTATCGCGCCAAACCTTGACGCGTGCGCTGTTTTTCCAACAAGAATCTGATGACTTACGGCAACTCAACCTGCGTTTGCAGCGCGAAATTTCAGAGCGTCAAAAGGTGGAGAAGAACCTGCAAGTGGCAGAGCAAACCCTGGCGCAATCTTCGAAACTGGCCGCTTTGGGGGAAATGTCAGCGGCGGTCAGCCATGAGTTGAATCAGCCTTTGGCCGCTATGAAAACCTATCTTGCCGGGGCCAAGCTGTTGCTACAACGCAAACGTATGGATGAGGCTTTAAGCTCTTTTCAACGGATTGACGATCTTATTGGCCGCATGAGTGCCATTACCCGGCAACTTAAATCCTACGCGCGCAAAGGCGGCGATGATTTGGTGCCGGTGGATGTGCTAGCGGCCCTGAACGGGGCATTGGAAATCATGGAGCCGCAATTGAAATTGCGGCAAGTCTCCTTATCTACGTCAGTGCCGAGCACCCCGGTCATGATTTTGGGAGATCAATTACGTTTGGAGCAGGTCGTCGTAAACTTGTTGCGCAATGCATTAGATGCCACCTCGATGATAGATACGCCCGAGATTGAGCTCTTGCTGATCGGCGGTGAGACAGCGACCTTGACCGTGCGGGATAACGGAGAGGGGATTTCAGACCTTGATGACCTATTTGAGCCGTTTTTCACCACCAAGAAGCCCGGCGATGGGGTCGGGCTTGGTTTGGCGATCTCTTCGGGGATTGTATCCGATCTCGGGGGGCGTTTGGTCGCGCGCAACAGTGAGCAATCGGGTGCTGTATTTGAGGTGACGCTGCCGATTATTAATAACCACTAAAACGAGGATTGAACATGGCCCAGGCGATGAAAATTGCAATCATAGATGATGAGCAAGATATGCGGCAATCCATCAGCCAATGGTTGGCGCTCTCGGGTTTTGAGACAGAAACTTTTGCTTCAGCTGGCGATGCGCTCAAAGGATTGAGCGCAGATTACCCTGGTATCATCGTGACCGACATCAAAATGCCTGGCATGGACGGTATGCAATTTTTAAGGAAGGTTAAGGGCATAGACAGCAATCTGCCGGTGATCATGATCACAGGGCATGGGGATGTTCCCATGGCGGTTGAGGCCATGCGCATAGGCGCTTTCGATTTTTTGGAAAAACCCTTTAATCCCGATACGATGACAGACTTAGCCAAAAAGGCGACACGGGCGCGGCGTCTGGTGTTGGACAATCGGCAACTGCGCCGCGAGCTATCTTCTGGCAGCTCCATAATGGACAAGCTTGTAGGCGCCAATGGCGTCATGGAGCGTTTGCGGGAGGATATTTTAGATCTGGGGCAAGCGGATGGTCATGTGCTGATCGAAGGGGAAACCGGTACTGGCAAAACCCTCGTGGCCCATGCGCTCCATGCCGTTTCTGCAAGGGCCCGCAAGAAATTTATTCTTTTCTCTTGCGCGGGTGAGGAGGCGGAGACGATCATGCGGCGTCTATTTGGTCCTGCGGGCGAAGAAGATCGCCTGCCGGTCTTAGAAGCCGCGCGGGGCGGAACCTTGGTCTTGGAGGATATTGAGGCTTTGAGTCATCAGGTGCAATCGCGCTTGCTAAAAGCCATAAATGCCCAAGGCGATCCCTCCGAAACCCGCATCATCGCAATTTGCAACCTGCAAGAGCAGGGCAAGACCTGCGAAGATGTGTTGCGTCCTGATCTTTACTATCGCTTGGCGAGTTTGCGCATTGAATTGCCGCCCCTGCGAGCGCGTGGCGAAGATATATTGACGCTTTTTACGCGCTATGCCGATCAGTTTGCAGAAGAATACGGGTGCGAGAGCCCCAGCGTCACGGCCCAGGAGGCGGCGCAATTGCTTCAGGCCCCATGGCCGGGAAATGTGCGTCAGCTGATCAATGTGGCCGAGCGGGCGGTTTTGCAAAGCCGCAGGGGAAGTGGCACAATCGCGTCACTTTTGATGTCAGAGGGCGATGATGATCGGCCCGTCATGACGACCGAAGGCAAACCGCTGAAGGAATATGTCGAGGCGTTTGAACGTATGTTGATTGACAATACCATGCGGCGGCATCGGGGTTCTATCGCAAGCGTGATGGAAGAGCTTTGTTTGCCGCGCCGGACCTTGAATGAGAAAATGGCGAAATATGGCCTCACCCGCGCTGATTATATCGGCTGAAACCGGCGCGGCACGAGGGGCAGGGGATGGCACCATCTTTTGGGCCAATCCGCGGGTTTCTTGCCTGTCCAATTCGCTAGCTGCCGCTGTTTGCAAGAGATTGCGATCGCAAGTGCATTTAGCCATTGTCTTCCCCCCCGCTTCCCCTTTACAGTAAACATAGCTCTATGGTTGCAAGACACCGTAAGCGAATGGTTTTTTTCGCAGTCTTTTGCGCGTTATAAAATGCGCAGGGCTGCGACGGAAAATGGCTCTTAGGAGCCACGAGAGATGACCCTAGTTTTCAGATGTGATGGAAGGCAAGGGCAATTAACAGGCAGGTAAACTCTGTCACAGAAAGCAACGCGATGACACAGGCGCAGGCTATAACATTGGATGAAGGCAGGCCTTTGAGCCGCCCCCATGTTGCGTGCATCGCCCTTAGTAGACATCCCGTCGGTTTTGGCCTCCTTTCAGGGGGCCTGCTGAGTGATGCAAGTGGATATAATGGCAAAAAAGATGCTTATCGATGCCACGCACGCGGAAGAAACTCGTGTTGTGGTGGTGGACGGAAACAAAGTTGAGGAATTTGACTTTGAATCACAAAACAAAAGGCAAATAGCTGGCAATATTTATTTGGCGAAAGTGACGCGGGTAGAACCCTCGTTGCAAGCTGCATTTGTTGACTACGGCGGCAATCGCCACGGGTTTTTGGCCTTTTCTGAAATTCATCCGGATTACTATCAGATCCCAGTTGCGGATCGTGAAGCTTTGATAGCCGAGGAAAAAGCCTATGCGGAAACTATGGCGGCGGAAGCAGAGCAGGAAGAGCAAAAGCCTAAGCGCACGCGACGACGCCGGGCAAAACCTGCGGCGCAGCGCAGTTCAGATCCCATTGAAACGCGGGACGTTAGCGCCGTTGATGGGATGGAGACCATTGATCTCATTCCGGATGAAGCGGCGGAAACTACAGCGCCTTTGATGGAGAGTGATCCTTTTGAGGCTTCACCCGAAACCGCTGAGAGCCAGAATACAGCAGAGGCCGTCTCAGAGGTGGATACCGTATCTGAGGACGATGACGGGGTGGCTGAGCCCGAGGCAGCGCTTGAGCCTGAGGATGACGCGGGCGCGCAAGATCATGATGGCGCGCAAGACCAAGATGAGGACGATCTGTCCGACGATGGGATCGAATCTGTCGCCCAGGAGGATGACAGCGAAGACGTGCGCCCGGTGCGTAAGCCACGTCCACGGCGCTATAAGATCCAAGAAGTGATCAAAGTGCGCCAAATCATGTTGATCCAAGTGGTCAAAGAAGAGCGTGGCAACAAAGGCGCAGCTTTGACCACATATCTATCGCTTGCGGGTCGCTATTGCGTGTTGATGCCTAACACAGCGCGCGGCGGCGGGATCAGCCGTAAAATTACCAATGCCGCTGACCGTAAGAAACTCAAAGAAATAGCGACGACAATCGTTGTGCCTGAAGGAGCAGGCTTGATTGTGCGGACAGCTGGCGCGAAGCGTACCAAGACGGAAATCAAACGCGATTACGAATACCTGCAACGCATGTGGGAACAAATTCGTGAACTCACGTTAAAATCGTCCGCTCCAGCGGCTATTTATGAAGAGGGTGATCTGATCAAACGCTCGATTCGCGATCTTTACAACCGCGATATTGATGAAGTGTTGGTAGAAGGTGCGGCGGGCTATCGCAACGCCAAAGATACCATGAAAATGATCATGCCGTCCCATGCTAAAAACGTGAAGCATTATGTGGATCCGATGCCACTCTTTGCCCGTTTTCAGGTCGAATCCTTTATGGATGGCATGTTTAACCCCACGGTGCAGCTGAAATCTGGTGGCTATCTCGTCATCGGTATCACCGAGGCTTTGGTGGCCATTGACGTAAACTCAGGCCGTGCAACCAAAGAGGGCAGCATTGAGCAGACCGCTTTGAACACCAATCTGGAGGCCGCCGAAGAGGTGGCGCGTCAACTGCGCTTGCGCGATTTGGCCGGGTTGATCGTGATTGATTTCATCGACATGGATGAACGCCGCAACAATATCGCGGTCGAAAAACGCCTGAAGGATAAGCTGCAATCTGATCGTGCACGCATTCAGGTTGGTCGGATCAGTGGTTTTGGCCTGATGGAGATGAGCCGGCAGCGCTTGCGCCCAGGCATGTTGGAAGCCAGTACGCAGCCCTGCGCTCACTGCCACGGCACCGGTTTGATCCGCTCGCAAGACAGTTTGGGTCTGACCATTCTGCGCGAGTTGGAAGAAGAGGGGGGGCGTGCCCGCTCTAAAGAAGTGCTGATCAAAGCTCCGATCAGCATTGCTAATTTCTTAATCAATCAAAAGCGTGAGCATATCAGTCAGATAGAGCAACGCCATGGGATGGCGGTGCGGATTGAAGCGGATCCATTCTTGGTCAGCCCAGATTATACGATTGCGAAATTCAAGACAGCTACGCGCATCGTTCCTACAAACGCCATGACGGTCAGCTCGGTGGATTTTGCCTTGATGGAAGAAATTGATGAGCAAGGTCAAGAGGATGATCAGGCTGATGTGATTGAGGCGACTGAGACCACCGAAGACGCAGATGCGCCGAAGAAGCGGCGGCGTCGCCGTCGGCGTCGGCGGGGCGGCAGCGATGCGGTGGCGGGAGAGCCGAACCAAGAGGATGGATCCCACGATGAAGCGGAGGCTGACGAAGCTCCTGTTGAAAGTGTCGGCGAAGAGGATAAGCCAAAACGCCGCCGCCGAACACGCGGTGGGGCTAAAGCCAAGCCTGTTGAAGACAAGCCGGTTGAAGCAAGCTCTGAAGATCATTCGACTCAAGAGTCTGAGGCGGTGGAAGTCGCTGTTGCCGCCGCGCCAGAGCCTGCTGCGGTGGAGGAGGATGTTGCGGCAGTGGCGGAAACACTACCAGCTGAAAAACCCAAGCGGGTGCGTAAACCGCGCAAGACCAAAGCGCAGCGCGAGGCTGAGGAGGCCGCGGCAGTGCTAGCCGCCGATCCCGCCGCTGTGGTCGAAGAGGTCGTGGTTACTGAAAAGACTGCGCCAGAGACTGCGCCAGAAACTGCGGTTGAAAAGCCTGCGGCAAAACCCAAGCGCGTGCGCAAACCTGCTGTGAAAAAGGCCGCTCCGGTCGAGGAGGCCGTGGCTGATGTGCCTGCGGAAGTCCCTGCGCCAGAAGCCGCTGAACCCGAACCGGCACCAGATGCAATCGCGACGCCAGTTGCGCAATCAGAACCTGCGCCCAAAAAACCGGCTGCGCCCAAAAAGCGTGGTTGGTGGTCACGCGGCTAAAGATATTGCCACATGCGAAGGGCTCCGTGATTGCGGGGCCCTTTTATCTTCGCCGGTGAGACCTAAGCCGAGCTGCCGCCTTTGCGAATGAAAAATCGCAACTCCGCACCCTCGCTGTGTTGCTCTATCAGAGTATGGCCCGCCTCAGCACAGAAATGCGGCACATCAACGACGGCGGCTGGGTCATCGGCCCGCATCAACAAGACCGCCCCCGGAGCCATTGCCATCAAATGCTTTCGGGCTTTGAGCACCGGCAAAGGGCATAAGAGCCCAGTGGCATCCAAGTCTTCGTCCCAAGTCATCACAGCGCCCTATTATCGATCATTGTACTTTCCTGCGTCCTGCATGCCGTAAAATTTTCCCGCGCGCCAGAGGCAGCAGGGGGATTTTGCCGATCAGATGGGCACAGTGATGTGACAAACTTTCAGATGACGCCAGCGCTTAGATAGCCTAAGACAGCCTAAGACCAGAAAAGGCCGCTTTAATGTTGGGAATTGATCTATGGGATGCCGGGCTGATTCCGGCTATGTTTGTTGCGCTGCTCGGCGGGTTGATCAGCTTTGTGAGCCCCTGCGTGCTGCCCATTGTTCCGCCTTATTTGGCCTATATGGGCGGGGTGAGCATGGATGACATGAGCGCCACAGCGCAGGCGCGCAGGCGCGTGGTTTTGGCCGCTCTATTCTTTGTTTTGGGCCTGTCCACCGTCTTCATCTTGCTGGGCTTTACCGCCTCAAGTTTTGGCCGACTGTTTTTGTCCAATCAAGATTGGTTTGTCAGCGGGGCGGGCATTTTGGTCATGGTGTTTGGAGCGCATTTCCTTGGCGTCATCCGCATTGGCCTTTTGGACAGGGAAGCGCGGATCGCGGGGGGGGACCGCGGTGGTTCGGCCTTTGGTGCCTATATTTTGGGGCTGGCCTTTGCCTTTGGCTGGACGCCCTGTTTGGGCCCCATTTTGGGCACAATCCTCGCGCTTGCCGCCGATACCGCCAATCCCGCAAAAGGGGTCATCTTGCTCGCCACATATGCGTCGGGCCTTGGTATTCCCTTCGTGTTGGTGGCGGTGTTCTTTCCGTTTCTTACAGGGCTGATGGCTTGGATGAAGCGTCATATGATGCGGATCGAACGTATCATGGGGTTGCTGCTCTGGACCGTTGGGCTGATGATGGTGACTGGGCAATTTACCCAGTTCAGCTGGTGGATTTTGGAGCAATTTCCCGCTCTGTCAGCCCTTGGGTGATGAATGAGCTGCGACCGACTTTTCCAGGCTGTGATGCTTTGGCAGTATCAGCTGTATAAAGAGATTTAATTTCTGATTTTGTTAGGTTATAAGATCTGCATATTTTGAGGTCTCCCGATTAGGCAGAGTTTTAAACGCAAAGTGTTTTATATTCCCGGGTATGATCCAATTCATCCCCGACGGTATCGCAAGCTTTATCGGGCAGAATTGGCCGCGCAGGCTGCCATCAGCGGCTATGACATCACCCTGAGCGCAAAGACCCGGCCGGGTGGCTATGGCTGGCTTGTGGACAGTGACATCTACGGCAGATCTACGCGCGCAGAATTTGAAGTCATGCTGTGGTCTGATCTTGTCCGAACGTCGATGTGACGTGGCATTCTGGCGACCTATGGGCATATGTTGCGCACCGCCTATATCTATATCGCCAGCGGTATGCTGTGGCGACTTATGCAGCTGCGCAAAGGGCCGGTGATTGCCGCGCTTTATCCGGTGGTGTTGTTGGTCGCGCAGGCAGCTGTGGCTTTGGCGCTCGCCTATGCTGCGGGAGTGGTGTTGCGGTTGTGGCACCCAGGCCTGTACTGGCTAGGGATCGCGGTGATCCTTTGGGTGCTGATGGGATTTTGCCGATATGACAATAGGCTGTTTGCCTATTATTTGATGCATCATTACGCCTATTCGACCGCTATCAATGGGGCCCATCCGAACGACTTGGAAGCCCGATTGGACGAATTTGCAACGCGGGTGCTGGCTGCGCTCCGCAGTGATGTGGTTGAGGTATTGCTGGTCGGTCATTCCTCGGGGGCGCATTTGGCCATCTCGCTCTTGGCGGATATCGTGCGCAGTGGCGCGGTTCAAAGCGGCGGCCTGACCCTTTCATTTTTGAGCTTGGGGCATGTGGTGCCGACGGTGTCTTTTCTGCCAAATGCCCACAGCCTGCGTCGTGATTTTAATCATATGAGCGCGAAGCGGCAGATGACCTGGGTTGATGTGACCGCGGGCCTGCACCGGGGCGGGTTTTGCTATGTTTGAAGGGGTTTTACTGCTCGCGCGGTTTTGTGTGGCTTATGAATTTACGCCCATAGTACAAAAGGTGCCGCAATCTGTGGCGCATTTAACGGTGCGGTCGGAAAGTGGCATCTGGCTGAATCTGTGACCACGCGATTTTTGATCCAATTAAAGGGGGGGCGGCAATTTGCGGCTGGCGTCTTTGCGCGCGGCGTTGCGCAGCTTATGGCCATGAGCATCCAAAAACCTCTGGGCCCGCTCGGGCGATTTGCGCGAGAGTTCATAGATCCACTTGGCCACGGCCTGTTGGATGATCTTGGACGGATCTTTGGCAAGCTCAGCGGCCCACTCCAGAGCGCGCTCGCGGATCGGCGAATTCGCCGCGTTGGGATCGCGCATTTTTGCCCAAGGTGATGTCATCGACAATGCGGCCTTGCGGGTCCACAGATGCGGGCTTTGGGGCCAACCGTCCATCTCATCAATGCGCGCCAGATCCGCGCCCAAGCGCCGATGCCCAGCCAGGCAGAGATGATCGCAAATGGCTGCGCAATCGACATCCGCCAGCCAGTTTTGCAGCAATTGCCAAGCTGCCCTGTCATCTGGACGGATGCGGGCCTGCGTTAGCAATTTTGCCGCGCAAATGCGGCCCTCAAAGGCGTTGCTGCCCCAAAGATCGCAGGCCAGTTGCAGCCGATCTTCCAACGACAGCTCCTGACGCCATTTGCGGGCATGATCATCCAGCACTGGGGTGGTTAAACCCCAATAGACACGCTCAACCTTGTAATGGGCCCGCATTTTGGCCGCCTTGCCTGGAATTTCATGCAGCTGCAGCATGGCAATGGCATCTTCGATCAACATATTTTGGGTCCTCAGGTGCGTGTTTAATCGTAACAAATTCTATGCTGTGACCCGACAGCTCATGGCCCATTCACCCCAAGAGGTCCAGTGATCTCGCTCATTTTATGCGCTTGGACAATATTTCTCTGCCACAGATTGAGGCAATTTGGGCCGCTGATTGTTTTCAAGCAAACATGTGAACGAGTCTTAATACTATTTCCTATTTAAAATCATCATCACCATAAAGCGGGCTTGACAGAGCAGACACACATTCAAACTTACTTGGTGTATCGGGAGTTGTGATTGCCTCCAACGTCATTCCCGTCCAACCGATAGGACACTTCAATGGGTATGGTGGAACCAATAAACGCCCAATTTCTTCCTTAAAACCAAATTTTTTTGATAGAAATTTGGGTCCCCATAGACCAGTAAAATGCCAAAACCATCCTTTGTGAGCATGTCCATCCCAGATTTTCAGTTACTCCACAGTCACGGACTTGGCTAGGTTGCGCGGTTGATCGGCATCGGTGCCCTTGGCTTGTGCCGTATGATAGGCGAGCAGTTGCGCAGGGATGGCGTAGACGATGGGCGCCAGAAGATCAGGAGTAGTGGGCATCGTGATTTGCGCCCAGGTGCCCTCTGCCGCTGTCTTTAACCCATGTTTGCAAGAGATCAGCAGCACTTGGCCAGATCGGGCCATGACTTCTTGCATATTGGAGACAGATTTGTCGAACAGTGGATCCATAGGAGCCATGACCACCACTGGCACGTTCTTGTCGATCAGAGCAATGGGCCCGTGTTTCAACTCACCAGACGGATAGCCTTCGGCGTGTATATAGCTGATTTCTTTTAGCTTAAGAGCGCCTTCCATGGCGAGCGGATAGAGCGCTCCACGCCCTAAGAAGATGATATCCCGCGCCGTTGCTAACTTTTTTGAAATGTCTTGCACAACGCCATCAATGCCGAGCGCTTGGCTGATCAAACCGGGCAAGCGGTTGAGCTCTGCGATATGGGCACGATATTGCGCGGCATCAATTGCCCCCTTGGCATAGGCAATTTTGAACGCCAGCACGGCCAGCACCGTCAACTGCGCGGTGAAGGCTTTGGTCGAGGCCACACCAATTTCCACCCCCGCATGCAGTGGCAACACCAGGTCGCTTTCCCGCGCAATAGAACTTTCCGGCACGTTCACAACCGACAGGATGGTCGCATCTTGCGAGGCCATATAGCGCAGCGCGGCCAGCGTATCTGCGGTCTCACCTGACTGGCTGACAAAGAGAGCGCAGGTTCCGGGTTTGACTGGAGGCTCACGGTATCGAAACTCCGAGGCGACATCCACATCTACCGGCAGGCGCGCAATTTTTTCAAACCAATATTTTGCCGTCAGCGCAGCATAAAACGCAGTGCCGCAGGCCACCATGGTCAGCCGATCAATTTGGGCCAGATCAATATTATGTTCTGGCAATTCGAGCTCTGAGGCATCCGCGTTTTGATAGTGGCTCAAGGTGGTTTTGAGTACCGACGGTTGTTCGGAAATCTCTTTCGCCATGAAATGCTTATAGCCGCCTTTGTCCACGCGTTGGGCATCAATGGCGATCCTGCGCGTTTCGCGATTGGCCAAAGCACCATTTTCGTCGTAAATCTCTGTGGTTGATCGGGTGATCACGGCAAAATCCCCCTCTTCCATATAGGTAATTTTATCGGTCAAAGGGGCCAGTGCAATGGCATCTGAGCCCACATAGGCCTCGCCATCGCCGTGGCCGATGGCCAATGGCGAGCCCTTGCGCGCCGCGATCATCAAATCATCGTTTCCTTGAAACAGAAATGCGAGGGCAAAGGCACCCTCTAGGCGGGTTATGGTTTCTTGCGCTGCCTTTGTGGGGCTATGACCTTGGGACATGTAGTGATGGGTCAAAAGTGCCACGGTTTCTGTGTCTGTATCGGTCGCATGGATCAGGCCGAGCGCGTTTAATTCCGCGCGCAATTCTTTAAAATTTTCAATAATGCCGTTATGCACCACAGCCACAGAGCCGACCTGATGGGGATGGGCGTTCACGACGGTGGGGGTGCCATGGGTTGCCCAGCGGGTATGGCCGATGCCAGATTTACCCGACAACGGTTCCGCGACCAATCGGTCCGACAGGTTCACGAGCTTCCCGACGGCCCGGCGGCGCTCCAGATGGCCCTCATGGACCGTGGCGATGCCGGCGCTGTCATAGCCGCGATACTCCAAGCGTTTGAGCGCTTCGACCAGGATCGGAGCGACGTGGTGATTTCCTAATACCCCAACAATTCCGCACATGTTTTCAATCCTTCGTTCTAATTTTGTTTTGCGGCCTTAAGCGCGCGTAATTTATTCATCAATTTCACTGAAAATCCGGCTTTGTTGTCTTGTTTGGATCGGGCAATGGCGAGATCTCCCGCTGGCACATCCCGCGTGATGACGGATCCGCTCGCGGTCATAGCGTCTTGCCCGATGGTGATCGGGGCAACCAGCATGGTGTTTGAGCCGATAAAGGCCGCTTCGCCAATACTGGTGTGATGCTTCATGACCCCATCATAGTTGCAAGTGATCGTTCCAGCACCGATATTGGCCCGCGCGCCGATATGCGCATCACCAATGTAGGACAGGTGGTTAACTTTTGCCCCCTCGTCGAGCGTGCTGGCTTTGATTTCTACAAAATTGCCAATTTTCACATCTTCAGCCAGTTCCGCACCGGGGCGTAAGCGCGCATATGGGCCAACGATGCAACCGCGCGAGACATGCGCACCTTCCAAATGTGAAAACGCGCGGATCTGGGCACCGCTTTCCACCGTGACCCCCGGTCCGAACACGACATTTTGTTCAATGATCGCATCGCGGCCAATGACGGTATCGTAGGAAAAATGCACGGTTTCAGGTGCTGGCATGGATATGCCATCTTCCAAAGCCTCCGCGCGGCGCAAAGTCTGGAACTCTTTTTCGGCTTGCATCAACTCCACCCGGCTGTTGACGCCAAGAGTTTCGCGCTCTGCGCAGCGGACGGCAGTACATGGCAAGCCCCGTCCCACGGCCTTGCCGATGACATCGGTCAAATAGAGCTCACCGGAGGCATTGTTGGCATCAATTTCAGACAAAAGATCGAACAAAAGTTCCGCCGATGCAGCCATGACGCCGCTGTTGCAAAGTCTCACGGCTCTTTCAGCGGGGTTGGCGTCTTTGAATTCAACAATTCGCTTCAATCTGTCACCATCTGTGATCAAGCGGCCGTATCGCGCCGGATTTTTCGCCTCAAACCCGAGCACAGAGACCGCCGCCGTGCTGAGCGTGGCGCTCAATTCTTCGAGGGTGCGCGGTTGAATAAGGGGGCAGTCGCCGTAAAGCACAATCACGGTTCCATCAAAATCATCCAATGCCGCACGGGCTTGATCAACGGCATGTCCCGTGCCCAACTGCGCCTCTTGCCGGACAATTTCCACCTCTGGATCTTCGGCGAGTGCGGCGGCGCTCACAGCCTCAAAGCCATGGCCTGCGACAATAATCGTCCGTTTAGGCTCCAAAGCCCGCCCGGCGCGCATGGCATGGACCAGCATGGGCGCACTGGCCACATTGTGCAGAACTTTCGGCAGCTCAGATTGCATTCGGGTGCCTTTTCCTGCGGCAAGAATGATGAGTGCGATATTCATTTGCGGATCTAAGTCCTTTATAAAACAGTGGAGCCCTTTTAAGGGTATAATGGAAATCGACAAGCTGTTTTGCACAAACTCTGTTTTTTGCAATTGGCATACCTAAGGAGGCAAGAATATGCTCAAACCCTGTGTGGTCTTTGACCTGGATGGCACGCTTGCCGACACAAGTGGAGATTTGCTCAAAGCGGCCAATAGATGTTTTCGTGGCCTTGGGCTGGGTAACCTGCTTCAGGCACCAAGGGACAGTGGCACAGCTTTGCGCGGTGGTCGGGCGATGCTCAGCGCTGGATTCGAACGGGCCGGCTGGACGGATATGTCCGAAATAGACCGGCAATATCCAATTTTACTCGAGGCCTATGGGGCCGATATCTCGGAATTGACGGTGTTTTACCCCGGTGCTTTAAACTCTGTGGCCCGGCTGCGTGCTTTGGGATACGCGGTGGCGATTTGTACCAATAAGCCAGAAGCTCTGGCTGTACAGTTGATGCAGGATTTAAATGCCAGCGCATATTTTGACGCATTGGTGGGGGCCGATACGCTGGCGCAGCGCAAACCTGATCCGGCACCACTGTGGGAGGCGGTGGACCGCGCAGGTGGGGATCGCGCGCGGGTTTGTTTGATCGGTGACACGGTGACGGACCGTTCGACCGCCGCGAATGCCGATATCCCATCGGTGCTTGTGACCTTCGGGCCGGGCGGGGGGGACATGGTGGCCCTGGCACCGGCAGCTTTGCTGCATCACTTTGATGATTTGCCCGATGTCGTAGCTCAGCTGATCGGTTGAGCCAAAAGATCAAGCAAGGGCTGCGCGGTGGCGGTGTGATCGAGCGCCTCAACAGCTCGCTGGATCGCTTGGCTGCGCGCGAGGCCCAGAGCCGGGCTGGCATAGTTGAAAAACTTTCTTTCCAAATCCTCTGCGCTTGGTGGGGTTGTGGGATCCCAATCGGGTTCGAACCAATCCGATTGCAGGCACTGGCCTGTCGCTAGGGTAATTTCCGCGCGCGCCAGACGCCGGTTTGGAAATGCACAATTGGCAGATGCGTCCTCTTCCATCGTCAAGATCGACGACAGGCGCTGAACCTCCGGGTGCTCCAGCGCCGCATCTGCGACATGTTCGGGCAATATTGTGCCATGCACCAAAGCGAGGGCGCATGGGAAGGAGGTTGAATACTGCGCCTCTTCGGTCGTTGTCACCTGTTTTGTTCCCAATCGCACCGATTCGTGAAAGGAAAGGATATGCAGCCCCGTGATGGCTTGGCTGTCAAAACCATGACGATTTTTCAGGTCCAGCACCGCTGTAATCGGAGCTTGCGCCCAACGGCAGACAGGGTAGGGCTTAAAATATTGCTGGCAGATCAGCCAAGTGTCTCCCAAATCGCTCCAGTGGTCTGTCCCAAGTGTGAGCGCAGGCGCGCCAGTGAAGCCCGCAGCGGCCAAACGCGCCGCAGACACTCCGCACATTGCGCCCCAACCGGAGCCATCTTTGAGCATGGTTGGGTGATCTATGCAGCGCATCATTTGGCTTCGGGGGCCGTGGTATTCTGCAATCCCCATCGCATGTGCGGTCTGATTGCCATCCAGCCGCATCAGGCGTGCTGCCACGCCGGCGACCGCCACGGCCACCCAAGCCCCAGAGGTGTGATACTCTGCGACGCTGGCGTGCTGCGCTAAAGCTGTGCGGCAGGCCAGCTCATAGCCAAGCGTGAGGCAGAGCAAAAATTCCTGTCCTGAGACATGGTTTAAGTCTTGCGCCAGTCCATAGAGCGCCGGTAGCAGGCCGCAGCCCGCATGCCCTTTGGCTGGGTTAAAGCCATCATGGCCATCGAGCGCATCAATGGTCATACCGCCCGCAAGCGCCACACCAGCGGCCGAGGCGCCGCGCCCGTCGAACATCATGGGCAGCGCACCGCTCATATCTAGCGCGCTATAGTCGCGAATAATGCGAGACAGTTTCGTGCCTGCGCCACCGGCTCCAACACCTATGAGATCCAGCAGGCATAATTTGCTTTGTTGACGGACTTCTTGTGGGAGATCGTCCCAAGTGACCCCGGCGATGAAGTCTAAAACGCCTTTCGGTGTCGTCATATTGGTCCCTCCAATTTTCTCAAGCCTGCCGCGCTAGAGTAGGAATTCTGATCTGTTTGCGACATATGGGACAAAAGTGGATTGACTTTACAAGCAGCAAGACCAAAACCTGCCCCATGAAAGAGATTTTCACGGGCAATTTCACCCAGCAAGAACCCATTTTGGACGAAGCCATTGCGGCGGCAATTGCGGTCATGCAGCACGGGCGGCTGCATCGCTACAATGAGGCCGCGGGTGAAGTGGCGGAAGCTGCGCTTTTGGAGCAGGAGTTTGCCGCGCAAATGGGCGCGCGTTATTGCCTCGCTGTGGCCTCTGGCGGCTATGCGCTTGCCACTGCTCTGCGCGCGCTCGGTGTGAAGCCTGGCGATCGGGTTTTGACCAATGCCTTTACGCTCGCGCCTGTTCCCGGCGCTATTGCATCTGTTGGTGCTGTGCCTGTTTTTGTGGGCGTGACAGAAGGGTTGGTCATTGATCTTGAGGATCTGGCCTCCAAGGCCGATCAAGCCGATGTTTTGATGCTGTCGCATATGCGCGGGCATATCGTGGATATGGATGCTTTGATCGAACTGGCGCAGGCGCATGATCTCAAGGTGATTGAAGACTGCGCCCATACGATGGGTGCAAAATGGGGCGAGACCTGGTCGGGACGCTCTGGGATCATAGGCTGCTACTCCTGCCAGACCTATAAGCATGTGAATTCCGGCGAAGGCGGCCTCATGCTCTGTGATGATGACGAGATCATGGCGCGGGCCATCATGTTGTCAGGCAGCTATATGCTCTATGGCAAGCATCGCGCAGGACCGCCGATCGAGGTTTTCGAGGCGGTGCGGCTGGTCATACCGAATGTTTCAGGGCGGATGGACAATCTGCGCGCCGCTATTTTGCGCCCACAGTTGCGCCAGCTCGAGGCACAATGCACGGCTTGGAATGATCGCTATCACGTGGTGGACCAGGGGCTTGCCCAGGTTGTCGGCCTCACGCGCATCCAGCGGCCGCAGCAAGAAAAATTTGTGGCCTCCTCCTATCAATTCCTATTGCTGGATTGGTCATCTGAGGCGATTCGTTCGGTACTGGCGCGCTGTTTCGCGCGCGGTGTAGAGCTCAAATGGTTTGGCGCCCCAGATCCGGTTGGTTTCACCAGCCGTTACGACAGCTGGACCTATGCGCCGAGCACGGCCATGCCGAAAAGTGATCGAATTTTGCACGGTGTGATCGATATGCGTCTGCCTTTGACCTTTTCATTGGACGATTGCGCCACTGTAGCGCGCATTATCGCTGAGGAAGTGGCTCACGTGGCTCAAGGGGCGTGAGACCCCTGTCTGACCTATTTGAGCTAAATTGCTGCACAGCGCGCGCATAGGCTGGACAGGCGCGTCAAATTTTGCTTAAATTGAACAAGCGTTCAATAAGTGGAGGTTCTATGTTTACAGCCAGCATGCGTTTCGATCTTTGCGAGGATGTCCACGCCCTTCAGACATTGGTGCATCGTTTTGCACAAGACCAGATTAAACCCTTGGCTGGAGATGTGGATCGCGACAATCAATTTCCTGCGCAGCTGTGGAAGCAACTGGGAGATATTGGGGTTCTCGGGATAACCGTCGATGAAGAATTTGGCGGCGTGGGGTTGGGCTATTTGGCCCATACGGTGGTGATCGAAGAGATTGCCCGCGCATCGGCCAGCGTCAGCCTCTCCTATGGGGCGCATTCGAATCTCTGCGTCAATCAAATCAATCTCAACGGAACCCCAGAGCAAAAACGGAAATACCTGCCCAAACTCATCTCTGGCGAACATGTTGGTGCATTGGCGATGAGTGAGGCGGGCGCGGGCTCGGATGTCATCTCCATGAGCCTGAGGGCAGAGAAGCGCAATGGCTACTATCGGCTCAATGGCAATAAATTCTGGATCACCAATGGGCCTGATGCTAATGTCTTAGTTGTTTATGCCAAAACCGACCCCGAAGCGGGCTCGCGCGGTTTGACGGCGTTTTTGATCGAACGTGAGATGGTGGGATTTTCCACCAGCGGTCATTTCGACAAGCTGGGCATGCGCGGGTCAAATACGGCGGAGCTGATCTTTGACAATGTGGAAGTCCCCTTTGAGAATGTGCTGCAACAGGAGGGCGCCGGGGCCAAGGTCCTTATGTCTGGCCTCGATTATGAGCGTGTGGTGCTGGCCGGTATTGGTTTGGGCATAATGGCCGCCTGTTTGGATGAGGTCATGCCCTATATTGCTGAGCGCAAACAATTTGGCCAACCGGTTGGTAATTTCCAACTGATGCAGGGCAAAATTGCAGATATGTATACGGCGATGAACTCCGCGCGCGCCTATGTCTACGAGGTGGCGAAAGCCTGTGATCGTGGTGAGGTGACACGCCAAGACGCGGCGGCCTGCTGCCTCTTTGCCAGCGAAGAGGCAATGAAACAGGCCCATCAGGCCGTGCAAGCGCTGGGCGGTGCAGGGTTTTTGAACGATGCACCCGTGGCACGGTTGTTTCGGGATGCTAAATTAATGGAAATCGGCGCTGGCACCAGCGAAATTCGTCGGATGTTGGTTGGACGTGAATTGATGGGGAAAATGGTATGAGATATTTGCTATTGAGTGCGGGGATGGCGGTCTTGGCCATGGCGGCACAGGCGGAGACGAAATTGCCGCAGTCACATGTGAATTCAATGGCGTGTTTAGAAAACATGGGGCAAAGCACCAGCTGGGGTCAATGCTTGGGCTTGATTTTTGAGCCCTGCGTCAGCTTGGAGGTCGCCTCGGAGGCGCATTTGACTTGTTTGCAAAGCGAACGCGAAGGCTGGACCGCGACCATGCGGCTGTTGCAGGAAGATGTGACCGAGGCCATTACGGTAAAATCCGCAGAGGATTTGGCGGGCATATTGAGTGGATGGATCAACTATGTTTCGCAAAAATGCCAAGCCGACGGCGATCCACAAGGCAAGCCACGTTTGGCGGCCAAGCAACTGGGCTGTCAGATTACAGAACTTGTCGGACTGAGCGGGGAATATGCGGCCTGCCTCGAAGGGCGCTCCACCGCGGACTATTGCGTGCTGAAAGACTAGAGGCGCGCGCGGTGACACAGTCTGAAGCTTCAAAAGCCAAAGAGCAGCATCTGCGCGCTTTAGCGCGGGCCGAGCAGGCCGCATCGGAGGCCGCTCAGGGCGGCGGTGACGCGGCGCGGGCCCGGCATATTGCGCGCTCAAAGATGCTTCCGCGGGACCGGGTTGCCAATTTATTGGATCCCGGCAGTGCATTTTTAGAAATTGGTGCGACTGCCGCCCATGGCATGTATGGCGGCGCTGCACCCTGCGCTGGGCTTATCACCGGTGTCGGCACAGTCCACGGACGCCAAGTCATGGTGATCTGCAATGACGCCACGGTCAAAGGCGGCACCTATTATCCGATGACGGTGAAAAAGCATCTCAGGGCCCAAGAAATTGCGCAAGAGTGCCATCTGCCGGTGGTCTCCTTGGTCGATAGCGGTGGGGCAAATTTGCCCAATCAAGATGAGGTTTTCCCAGACCGGGACCATTTTGGCCGCATATTTTATAATCAGGCTCAGATGTCTGCTAAAGGCTTGGCGCAAATTGCGGTTGTGATGGGATCCTGCACGGCTGGGGGCGCCTATGTGCCGGCCATGGCGGATGTGTCGATCATTGTGAAAGAGCAGGGCACTATTTTTCTCGCCGGGCCACCATTGGTCAAAGCGGCCACAGGAGAGGTGGTTTCGGCAGAAGATTTAGGCGGCGGAGATGTGCACACGCGCCTGTCGGGCGTGGCCGATTATCTGGCCGAGGATGACACCCATGCGCTGGCCCTGGCGCGCGAGGCGGTGCGCCATCTGCCCGCTGCTGCGCCCCAAGTCACCTTTGCGCAGGTGGCAGATATGACAGCGCCTAGTATGGATGACATTTTTGATGTGATCCCGAGCGATTTAACCACGCCCTATGATATTCGCGATGTGATCTGCCGGTTGACGGATGGCGGGGCGTTTGATGAATTCAAAGTGCGGTTCGGCACCACCTTGGTCACGGGGTTCGGGCATATTGAGGGCATGCCCGTGGGCATTGTCGCCAATAATGGCGTGCTGTTTTCCGAGGCGGCCCAAAAGGGCGCGCATTTTGTTGAACTGTGCTCCCAGCGCAAAACGCCGCTGATCTTCCTGCAAAACATCACCGGATTTATGGTGGGGCAGAAGTATGAAAACGAAGGCATTGCGCGCCATGGGGCGAAAATGGTCACGGCGGTGGCCTGCACGTCTGTGCCGAAAATTACTATGATTGTGGGCGGCAGCTACGGGGCGGGTAATTACGGCATGGCGGGCCGTGCATTTCAGCCGCGGTTTTTATGGAGCTGGCCCACATCGCGCACAGCCGTCATGGGGAGCGCGCAGGCAGCCGGTGTATTGGCCACGGTCAAACGAGATGCGATTGAGCGCGCGGGAGGCAGCTGGAGCGATGAGCAAGAAGCCGCGTTCAAACAGCCGACGCTTGAGATGTTTGAGACACAATCTGATCCGCTCTACGCCAGCGCGCGATTGTGGGACGATGGGGTGATTGATCCCAGAGACAGCCGGAAAGTCTTGGCTCTGTCTCTGCGCGCTGCGCTCAATGCCCCGATTGAGGAAACAAAATTTGGCGTCTTTAGGATGTAATGACATGAGTGATGAAACGACCGTCGTAACCCAGCCGGACAGTTTTGGCCGCCATTGGGTCTATGTCACTGACGCACAGGTTCGCAGCCATGCCAAAGGGCGTTTTTCTTTCGCCATTTGGTTGGTCTGCCTTTGGTTCGTCGCAGTTGGAGGGTTTGAGATTGTCTTGGGCAGCAGCGCCTCTTTGCCGCGCATGGTCTTCGGGCTGGTGCTGTTTCTGACCGGCGCTGGCCTCGTTTTGCGCAATCGGCTGGCCTATCTGGCGGCCTTATTTGTGCCGATGATTTTTCTGATCCGCTTTTTCAGTGGGGCCTCGGGCTATGGCGGGCTTTTGAGCGGACCGGCGCAATATTACGATCTGTGCAACGCTTTGGTGGTTGTGGGGGGATGTTTCTATCTCTTTGAGGGGGATCGCGCCAATTTCATTTTCCGGCGGCGCTACCGCAGCTATCGGGCAGAAAGCTTGCAGAAATGATTCAAAAATTGCTGATTGCCAACCGTGGCGAAATCGCTTGCCGCATTGCCCGCTCCGCAGTTGAGATGGGAATTGCCACCTTGGCCATCGCCTCGCAGGCGGATGAAGATGCGCTGCATGTGCAATCTTGTGATGAGGTGGTGTATCTGGGCGGTCACAGTCCGGCCGAAAGCTATTTGCGCCGCGATGCGATTATTTCCGCGGCCCGGGAGCGTGGCGCAGATGCGGTTCATCCGGGATATGGGTTTTTGTCCGAGGATCCTGAGTTTGCCCAAGCGGTGCAAGAGGCGGGCCTGATCTGGGTCGGCCCACATGCTGCTGCCATTCGAGCCATGGGGCTCAAAGATGCGGCAAAAGCGCTGATGCAAGAAGCCGGCGTTCCGATTGTGCCGGGATATCACGGCGCGGCGCAGTCTTTGCAGGTGCTAGAAGAGGCCGCCGCCCAGATAGGTTATCCGGTACTCATCAAAGCGGTGGCGGGTGGCGGCGGTAAAGGCATGCGCCGCGTAGACCGGCATGAGGACTTTGCCGCCCATCTGGCCTCTGCGCAGTCCGAAGCACAAAGCGCCTTTGGCAATGCGCGGGTTTTGATTGAAAAATTCATTGCCAACCCGCGCCACATTGAAATTCAAGTTTTTGGTGATGGTCAGAAGGCTGTGCACCTCTATGAGCGGGATTGTTCTTTACAACGCCGTCATCAAAAGGTGATTGAAGAGGCACCAGCGCCGCATATGCCAAGTGAGGTTCGCGATGCTATGGGGCGGGCGGCCGTGCGGGCTGCTGAGGCGATTGGCTATGCCAGCGCAGGCACGGTTGAGTTTATTGTCGATGGCAGCGCACCACTGCATGAAAACAGCTTTTATTTCATGGAAATGAATACGCGCTTGCAGGTGGAGCATCCTGTCACCGAAGAAATTTTAGGGATCGACTTGGTGGCCTGGCAGCTGCAAGTTGCAGCCGGCGGTCTATTGCCGCGGACGCAAAATGAAATCCATGCTCAGGGCCATTCGATCGAGGCGCGGCTCTATGCGGAAGATTCCGCTCAGGGTTTTCTGCCCTCAATCGGCCAGCTGCATCACCTGAATTTTGGACCGGGATTGCGTGTGGAAACCGGCGTGGCGCAGGGTGGGCAGGTCACGCCCTATTACGATCCGATGATCGCAAAGCTCATTGCGACGGGTCCAGATCGGGCTGGCGCGCTTCAAAGGCTGGTGCGGGGTTTGAAATTGACTGAGATCGCGGGTCTCAAGACCAATCGTGATTTTTTGATAGCGCTTTTGCAGCACGAGGATTTCGTGGCTGGCACGTTTGACACAGGGTTGATCGCGCGTGACATGCAGGTTTTGACCCATGCGCCCGTACCGACCCCGGAAGATTGGGCACGGGCGGCGCTTTGCGCCATGGGGCTGTCGGAAACTGGCCGAGACCGACAGAGTGATACTGGCTTCACGCTGTTCACACCTTTGCGCCAAAGTATCGCTCTGCGCCACCAAGATCAGTTGCAAACTCTGCAGGTGAGCCTGCGGCCCGGGGGGCAGGTCCTTGTTGATGTCGCCGGGGAAATGGTGGCGCTTGATCGGGGCCTCATATCGCAAAGGCCAGCGGTTTTGGCCGGCGAAAAAGCCTATCTCTTTGGCGAACTGACTTTGGTGTTCGATGTGATTGACCCTTTGCAGCGCACCGCGAGCGTTCAAGGCGATGGGGCAATCACGGCGCCGATGCCTGGCTTGGTCAAACAGGTATTTGTGCAGGCCGGTCAAGAGGTTGCGGCGGGTGATCCTATTGTTGTTCTCGAAGCTATGAAAATGCAGCATACGCTTTGCGCCGATAATGCGGGCCGCGTTGAAAATTTGACGGCGATGCAAAATCAACAGGTGGAAGCAGGCGTGGTTTTGGCCGTGATTGAAGCCGCGCATGAGGAGGCGTGATGCAGCAGGAGGTTGAGATTTTTGAGGTTGGTCCGCGTGATGGGCTTCAAAATGAACCTGCTTTTATCTCCTCGGCAGATAAAATCGCGCTGACGGAGGCTTTGACGCGCGCCGGCCTGATGCGGATCGAATGCGCCAGTTTCGTTAGCCCTAAATGGGTGCCACAAATGGCAGATGGGGCGCAGGTGGTGCAGGGGGTAACGCCCGGTGCGGCGCAGCTCTATGCTCTGGCTCCTAATATGCGGGGTTTGCAGGCGGCATTGGCGACCCCGGTTCAGGGTGTTTGCGTATTCATCGCCGCCACCGAAGGCTTTAGCCGCGCCAATACGAATATTTCGCTCGCCGGTGCTGTGGAGCGCGTGCAAGAGGTGATCGCGGCTTTCAAGGCTGAGGCGCCGACGGTGGTGCGGATGCGCGGTTATATTTCCTGTGTCACCGAATGCCCCTATGATGGGCCGGTCGACCCGTCCGAAGTGGCCCGGCTGGCCGAGCTCTTGCATGGTGCGGGCTGCGATGAAATCTCTCTTGGAGATACCATAGGCACGGCCTATCCTGAGCAGGTGGCGCGCATGTTAGAGGCGGTGGTGCAAAGGGTGCCTGCCGGCCTTTTGGCCGGGCATTTTCACGATACGGCGGGGCGGGCCTTGGCAAATATTGATGCGTCACTTGACTATGGCCTGCGGATCTTTGATGCCTCCATTGCTGGCCTGGGCGGCTGTCCCTATGCGCCCGGCGCGAAGGGCAATGTCGACACGCAATTGGTCTACGACCATCTTGTCGCGCGCGGCTATGAAATCGCTGGATCGCCAGATCGCGCCGGGTTGGAGCGCGCGTCGCGGTTGGCGCGAAAAATTCTTGGACGTATAGAAGGCGCAGAAGATGCAATTTGACACCATAGACAGCGCAACAGATGCACAGGGCGTGTGTACGGTTTGGCTGAACCGGCCTGAGAAACACAATGCATTGTCTGAACAGATGATCGATGAGCTGACCGAAATGGCCGCGATATTGCGCCAAGGCTCAGCGCGCGTTGTGATCTTGGCTGCGCGCGGTAAAAGTTTTTGCGCCGGTGGGGATTTGCAGTGGATGCAAGTGCAAATACAGGCGGATCGAGCGACCCGGCAAGCGGGCGCGAGGCGTCTTGCGGGGATGCTACAGGTTTGGAACACGCTGCCGCAGCCGGTGATCGGACGTATTCACGGCAATGCCTTTGGTGGCGGGGTTGGGCTGGCCTCGATCTGTGATCTGGCCATTGGGGTTGAGACGGCCGCGATGGGGCTGACTGAAACCAAGCTTGGGCTGATTCCTGCGACCATCGGTCCTTATGTGATCGCGCGCATGGGCGAGGCGGCGGCGCGGCGGGTGTTTATGTCTGCACGCAAACTTTCCGCGCAACAGGCGCAGAGCCTTGGGCTTTTGGCCAAAACCGTTGCGGAAGACGCGCTTGACCAGGCCGTGATGGCAGAGGTGATACCCTATTTAAGTTGTGCGCCAGGGGCCGTGGCTGCGGCGAAAAAATTGGCGCGGGCACTGGGGCCGGTCATTGACGCACAGATCATTGAAATGACGGTCACCGCCTTGATAGAGCAGTGGGAAAGCCCAGAGGCAGAGGAGGGCATTGCCGCTTTTTTTGGCAAAACAGCGCCCAGCTGGCAGGTCCAGTGACTCGTTTTGGATAAATTTTCTTTAAGACCGGCTGGGATTACGCAATCCGGGCGTTGACCCTTTTGTGCCCGAAGCGTAGTAGAGGCATGATCTGTGCCACAAGCGGCACATGTAAGGAGCCAACGTGGAAAACATTGCACAGGACTACCTCCCGATATTGATGCTGCTGGCAGTGGCAATAGGATTGGGCATTGTTTTGTTATTGGCTGCAGCCGTGGTCGCGGTACGAGATCCAGATCCGGAAAAAGTCTCTGCCTATGAATGCGGGTTTAACGCCTTTGATGACGCGCGGATGAAATTCGACGTGCGCTTTTATCTGGTGGCGATCTTGTTCATCATCTTCGATCTTGAAATCGCGTTTCTCTTTCCTTGGGCCGTCGCCTTTAAGGACATCAGCATGCTGGCCTTTTGGTCAATGATGGCGTTTTTGGCGGTTCTCACCATCGGATTCGCCTATGAGTGGAAGAAGGGAGCCTTGGAATGGGAGTGATGGTAGGAGCGAATACCGCCGGCTTCGACCGCGACGTTGCCACCTCAGAGCTCAACAGTGAGCTTCAGGATAAAGGCTTTTTGGTTACATCAACCGAAGATATCATCAATTGGGCGCGCACCGGCAGTCTACATTGGATGACCTTTGGCTTGGCGTGCTGCGCTGTCGAGATGATGCATGCCTCTACGCCGCGCTACGATTTAGAACGTTTTGGCACCGCGCCGCGGGCCAGTCCGCGTCAATCAGATTTGATGATCGTTGCTGGAACCTTAACCAATAAAATGGCGCCAGCGCTGCGCAAGGTTTACGATCAAATGCCCGAGCCGCGATATGTGATCTCGATGGGCTCTTGCGCCAATGGGGGCGGCTATTATCATTATAGCTACTCCGTTGTGCGAGGCTGCGACAGGATTGTGCCCGTAGACGTCTATGTGCCAGGCTGCCCGCCAACAGCCGAGGCGCTGCTTTATGGTATTTTGCAGCTGCAAAGAAAAATTCGACGAACAGGAACGATCGTGAGGTAAGGCCATGCAAGTTATGTTTGGTTCGGTTGTATCTTTTAAGAGTGGTGGGCCGTTGATGAACCTTGAAGAGTTGTGTGAACATGCGGATGCGCGCTTTGCATGGTTTGTCGATCAGGCAGTTCAACGCGAATGGTTCGCGTGGGTCGCGTTGCAGCCTCAGGTTCCGCCAAAAGCTGGCGTTAAGAAAGTTGAGAAATGACACAGGCATTACAAGAATTAGGTGCGTTGATTGCATCAAAACGGCCCGATTGCGTGCTGTCTTATGACGTGAGCTTTGACGAATTGACCATTTTCGTTGCGCCGTCCAACATCGTTGGATTGGTAGATTTTCTCAAGTCAAACCGCAGCTGCCGTTTTTCGACCTTGGTTGATATCACAGCGGTCGATTACCCAGGTCGTGAAAAACGCTTTGATGTCGTCTATCATTTGCTCAGCATGTATCAGAACCACCGCGTGCGCCTTCGGGCGGCTGTGCGAGCCGAAGATATGGTGGCGTCGATTGTCGAAGTGCACCCTTCGGCAAATTGGTTTGAGCGCGAAGTATTCGATATGTTTGGCATACTCTTTTCTGGCCACCCGGATCTGCGGCGATTGCTGACCGATTATGGTTTTCGCGGCCATCCGCTGCGGAAGGATTTTCCAACCAGCGGCTATACGGAACTGCGTTACGATGAGGCTGAAAAGCGCGTGGTCTATGAGCCGGTGTCTCTGGTACAGGAATACCGTCAATTCGACTTTATGTCTCCTTGGGAAGGCGCGAAATATGTGCTGCCCGTTGACGAGAAGACGAGTGGGGCCAAGGGGTAAAATATGGCCGATCCAACTCTTTTGATCTGTGTGGGAGCGACTAAGGCGGGAACGTCTTGGATGTATCGCTATTTGCATGATCATGAGGCGTTTTATGTGCGATCGGTTAAAGAATACCTTTATTTTACAATTTTTAAAAATAAGAAGTTAATGCGAAATCTGAAGGTCTTGAACTTTCTGATTGTCCAATATGAGGCGCGGTTTCTTGAGGCTGAAGCTGCGGATGATATCATCCGCATACTCAATTTGAGCCGCCGGATTGATGATACCAAGGCGCTGTTCATGGCGCTTTCGGCGGAGCGCAGCGACGATGCTGCTTATTTGGGGTATCTGCAGGCTGGGCGCACTCATGAGACCGTCGTGCTTGACGTCACTCCGGCCGATGCTTTGCTTGAGCCAGCGGAAATTCTTCGCATTTCCAAGCTGCCAATTCGTGTAAAGTTGCGGTATTTGATGCGTGACCCGTTGGAGCGTCTCTGGTCGCATGTGCGGATGGTGGCCAAACGCAGCATGAAAGAGGGGCAGGATTTCCTGGCCGCGTGCCAAGATATTTTGAAGCGCGTTGTGTACAATCACGAAGAGGCGCATATCGTGACGCGGGGCGATTGTAAGTCGAATATCACGCGATTTACCTCGGTTTTCGATAGCTCGCAATTCCAGATTGGCTTTTCGGAAAATTTACAAAACGGTCCCAAGTTTGACGCCATGTGTGCCCATTGGGGGATCAAGGCGACCAGCGCGCGGCAAATCAAACCTGCGCATGTGGGTCTCGCGGCCCCGTTTCCCGAAGCTCTACGTCGGGACAGTTTGAAATTCTTAAAGACGCAATACGACTTTGTTGCTGATAATTTTGCGGAGCTGCCGGCGAATTGGCGGAAAAACCGGGAGTTACTGGCGTGACAACTCAGATCATCATCGGCCAAAAATTTGGCCAAGAGGGAGGTGCATAATGGACGGCTCCAAATTTGACGACGCTTTGACGGGCGAGCAAAAAATTCGCAATTTCAATATCAACTTTGGTCCACAGCACCCGGCGGCGCACGGTGTGTTGCGGCTGGTGTTGGAATTGGATGGTGAAATTGTAGAGCGCTGCGATCCGCACATTGGCCTGTTGCACCGCGGCACGGAAAAGCTGATGGAAAGCCGGACCTATCTGCAAAACTTGCCCTATTTTGACCGCCTAGACTATGTGGCACCGATGAACCAGGAGCACGCTTGGTGTTTGGCGATTGAAAAGCTCACCGGTACTGTCGTGCCGCGGCGGGCCAGCCTTATCCGGGTGCTTTATTCTGAAATTGGCCGCGTGCTCAACCATTTGCTCAATGTCACGACGCAAGCGATGGATGTGGGGGCTATGACGCCTTTAACCTGGGGGTTTGAAGAGCGCGAAAAGTTGATGATCTTTTATGAGCGGGCCTGTGGTGCGCGTTTGCATGCGGCCTATTTCCGCCCCGGCGGGGTGCATCAAGACCTGCCAGATGCTCTGCTTGATGATATCGAAGAATGGGCCCAGATCTTCCCAGAGGTTTTGCAGGACATCGACACGATGTTAACTGAAAATCGGATTTTCAAACAGCGCAACGCAGATATTGGCGTTGTGACTGAAGACGACATTCAGAAATATGGCTTTAGCGGTGTTATGGTACGTGGCTCTGGCTTGGCTTGGGATCTGCGTCGCGCGCAGCCCTATGAATGCTATGACGAGTTTGAGTTTGACATTCCTGTTGGTAAAAATGGCGACTGTTATGACCGCTATCTGTGCCGCATGGAAGAAATGCGCCAATCCGTTTCGATTATCAAACAGGCGATTTTCAAATTGCGCGAGGAGCCGGGCGATGTAATGGCACGCGGAAAAATGACCCCGCCAAAACGCGGCGAGATGAAGCAGTCGATGGAAGCTTTGATTCATCACTTCAAACTTTACACCGAAGGTTTCCATGTGCCCGAGGGCGAAGTCTATGCGGCTGTTGAAGCGCCAAAGGGTGAATTCGGGGTGTATCTGGTGGCAGATGGTACGAATAAACCCTACCGCAGCAAAATACGGGCGCCGGGCTTTTTGCACCTTCAAGCCATGGATTACCTCTGCAAAGGGCACCAGCTGGCAGATGTGGCGGCCATCATTGGCACAATGGATGTGGTCTTTGGAGAGATAGACCGATGACATACCGCGCCGTTGCTTACGAAATCTATGCCACGTCTTTGAACGCTTAAATTACAGGGGCCTAATATGCTTCGTCGCCTACACGCAGATCAACCCAGCGCCTTTGCTTTCACACCTGCCAATCAGGCTTGGGCAGAGGCGCAGATGACCAAATTTCCCGAGGGTCGGCAGGCCAGCGCCGTGATCCCTTTGTTGTGGCGCGCCCAGGAGCAAGAAGGCTGGCTGACGCGCCCGGCAATTGAGGCGGTGGCTGATCTTTTGGGCATGGCCTATATTCGGGTTCTCGAGGTTGCGACCTTTTATTTCATGTTCCAGCTTCAGCCCGTCGGCCAGATCGCGCATTTTCAAATATGCGGGACCACCACATGTATGATTTGCGGCGCAGAGGATTTGGTATCTGTTTGCAAAGAGAAAATTGCCAGCAAACCACATGTTATTTCCGAGGATGGAAAGTTCAGCTGGGAAGAAGTGGAGTGTTTGGGCGCTTGCGCCAATGCGCCGATGGTTCAGATTGGTAAAGATTACTATGAAGATCTCACAGCTGAAAAATTCGCTGATCTGATTGATCAATTGGCCGCAGGCGAGGTGCCGACACCCGGTTCGCAAACGGGCCGCTATGCTGCGGAGCCGGCCACGGGGTTGACCTCATTGCAAGACCATGAGGTGGGCAAAGTGGCTTTCAACGCATCTGTGCAATTGGCTGTGGACTTGGGCGATACGGTCAAACGGATTGATGGAAGCGAATTGCCGCTTTTGACCCCTTGGTTGGGTAAGGTTGCAAAATCAAAGGCCGCGCCCAAGGCCAAAGTGAAGGCCGCAGCGAAGACCAAAACCGCCAAGGCGAAAGCTGCGAAGTAACAAAGCGCCTCCTGGCAAAGACAATTAGTTGAAAGACCAAACACAGAATGCACAGCCAAAAAGATCATATCCAAGCCAAGAAGGGCCGGACAGCCAGTCTGGTCATTGCCGGCGCGATGCTGATTTGGCTTGGCATGCAGTGGGCCGCTGTGCAGCTCGATATTTCAAGCCGTTACATGCTGTTGCTGGATTTAGCCGTTATGGCTGCGATGGTTTGGTCGCTTATTGTCACTTTTCAAATTTGGCGTGCGCGCCGCGATGCAGATAAAGGCTGAATGAAATGCTGAAAGATCAAGATCGTATTTTCACCAATCTCTACGGGATGCATGAGCGCACTTTGAAAGGTGCCAAGGTGCGGGGCCATTGGGATGGCACGGCCGCTTTGATCAAAAAGGGCCGTGATTGGATCATTGATGAGATGAAGGCCTCGGGCCTGCGCGGTCGTGGCGGGGCGGGCTTCCCAACGGGGTTGAAATGGTCCTTTATGCCGAAAGAAAGCGATGGCCGTCCGTCCTATTTGGTCGTAAATGCCGATGAATCAGAGCCGGGCACCTGCAAAGATCGTGAAATCATGCGTCATGATCCGCATACCCTGATCGAAGGCTGCTTAATTGCCTCTTTCGCGATGAATGCCAATGCCTGCTATATCTATATTCGCGGCGAATATATTCGCGAACGAGAAGCGCTACAGGCGGCGATTGATGAGGCCTATGACGCCGGCTTGGTCGGTAAGAATGCGGCCAAATCGGGTTGGGACTTCGACATTTATCTGCATCACGGGGCGGGCGCCTATATATGTGGTGAGGAAACAGCGCTTTTGGAGAGCCTTGAGGGCAAGAAGGGCATGCCAAGGATGAAACCTCCGTTTCCAGCGGGGGCGGGGCTTTATGGGTGTCCGACCACAGTGAACAACGTGGAATCTATCGCGGTGGTGCCCACGATTTTGCGCCGGGGTGGTGCCTGGTTCTCAGGTTTTGGCCGCCCGAACAATACGGGCACCAAACTTTTTGCAATTTCCGGCCATGTGAACAATCCCTGCGTGGTTGAGGAGGAGATGTCGATCCCATTCGACGAGCTGATTGACAAGCATTGCGGCGGAATCCGCGGCGGGTGGGACAATCTCAAAGCCGTTATTCCGGGCGGATCCTCCGTGCCGATGCTGCCCGGCTCAGTGATGCGGCAAGATGCGATTATGGATTTTGATTGGCTCCGGGCACAGCGTTCAGGCCTGGGCACTGCGGCGGTCATTGTGATGGATCAGTCGACGGATGTGGTCAAAGCTATTTGGCGATTGGCCAAGTTTTACAAGCATGAAAGCTGCGGTCAATGCACGCCGTGCCGCGAAGGTACAGGCTGGATGATGCGCGTGATGGAGCGGTTGGTAACCGGAGATGCGGAACCTGACGAAATTGATATGTTGCTCGATGTCACCAAACAGGTGGAAGGCCATACAATTTGCGCCCTTGGGGATGCAGCGGCCTGGCCCATCCAAGGGCTGATCCGACATTTTCGTGACGATATTGAGGACCGGATCGCCCATAAACGCCGTCCCCGGCCTGGCATGGCGGCTGAGTAACAGATGACCCGGATCGCTTCATCTCCTGCTGATATGCGTACCATGCTGAAGGCCTGCGTCATTGCGCTGTGCTGTGTGCCTGCGCCGGTTGTTGCAGCGAAAGGTTTGGCCCAGGAGGAAGCGCTCAACGAAGGGTTGATTGCGATTTCTATGGCCAATGTGATCCGTAAAACCTGTCCCAGTATCTCTGCTCGGATGCTGAAGGCTTGGTTAAAAGTTAAATCCCTCGAAGCAGAGGCGCAATCGCTCGGCTATTCGGCCCAAGAGGTGTCCGCCTTTGTTAAAGATCCTATGGAAAAAAAGCGTGTTTTGAGTGTTGCTCAAGAGCGGCTTGCAGATCATGGGGTTATTCCTAACCAACCCGCGACCTATTGCACCTTGGGGCTTGCTGAAATTGAAGCAGGCTCTGCGATCGGAAAATTGCTGAAAGCGAAGTAGATATGTCTGACCTGCGAAAAATCATCATCGACGATCAAGAAATTGAAGTAGACGGCGCGATGACGTTAATCCAAGCCTGTGAACAGGTCGGGGTTGAGGTGCCACGTTTTTGTTACCATGAGCGTCTGACCATCGCTGGCAACTGTCGCATGTGTCTGGTGGAAGTCGTGGGCGGGCCGCCGAAGCCTGCGGCCTCTTGCGCGATGCAGGTGCGCGATTTGCGCCCCGGCCCAGACGGGCAATTGCCAGTTGTCAAAACCAATTCTCCGATGGTGAAAAAAGCTCGGGAAGGGGTGATGGAATTTTTGCTCATCAACCACCCGTTGGATTGCCCAATCTGTGATCAGGGCGGAGAGTGCGATCTGCAAGATCAAGCCATGGCATATGGTGTGGATTTCAGCCGATTCCGTGAGCCCAAGCGGGCGACTGAGGATTTGGATTTGGGACCTCTGGTCGAGACTCATATGACCCGCTGCATTTCCTGCACCCGCTGCGTGCGCTTCACATCGGAAGTGGCCGGGCTCACCCAGATGGGCCAAACTGGGCGTGGTGAAGATTCTGAAATTACGAGCTATCTCGGTCAAACGCTCGACAGCAATTTGCAGGGAAATATAATCGATCTTTGCCCTGTTGGCGCTTTGGTTTCCAAACCCTATGCGTTCACGGCCCGTCCTTGGGAGTTGAGCAAAACAGATTCCATTGATGTCATGGACGCGCTCGGATCTAACATCCGCGTCGACACTAAGGGCCGCGAAGTGATGCGGTTTTTGCCGCGCAACCATGATGGGGTGAACGAGGAATGGCTTGCCGATAAGTCGCGTTTTGTTTGGGATGGTTTGCGCCGTCAGCGCTTGGACCGGCCCTATATTCGCGAGGCGGGAAAATTGCGTCCTGCGACTTGGCCGGAAGCGCTTGCAGCGGCGGCTGCGGCGATGGTGGGCAAACAAGTGACCGCTTTGGTGGGCGATCTGGTCTCGACTGAGGTGGCCTATGCGCTTAAGCAGGTAATATCTGGTCTTGGCGGCAAAATTGAATGCCGGACCGATGGGGCACAATTGCCAGCGGGCAATCGGAGCGCCTATGTCGGCACTGCCCGGGTTGAGGATCTCGAAACTGCGCAGATGATCCAGTTGATTGGCACGAATCCGAAAAGTGAAGCGCCGGTCCTTAATGCCCGCATCCGCAAGGCTTGGAGCCGTGGCGCCACAATTGGTTTAATTGGTGAGCCAGTCGATCTGACCTATGACTATGTGCATGTGGGCACAGGGCGCGCTGATCTGCAGGGCTTGCTCATGAAAGATTACAAGGCGGTTCTGGAGCAACCGTCAGTGGTGGTTCTGGGGCAGGCGGCTTTGCAAGGCGAAGATGGCGTGGCGGTTTTGGCGGCCACGATGGAGCTTTGCGAAAAAACTGCGAGCAAACTCATGATCCTGCACACAGCAGCGGCACGGGTTGGCGCAATGGACTTGGGATGCACCACGGATGGAGGGCTCACGGCCGCGCTTGATGGCGCCGAGGTGATCTATAACATGGGTGCGGATGAACTGGACATCGCGCCAGGGGCATTTGTGATTTATCAAGGCAGTCACGGCGATCGCGGCGCGCATCGGGCCGATATCATCCTACCAGGGGCGGCCTATACCGAGGAAAACAGTATTTTCGTCAATACCGAAGGGCGGCCACAATTGGCGCAGCGCGCTGGATTTGCCCCCGGTGACGCCAAGGAGAACTGGGCCATTCTGCGGGCGCTCTCGGGTGAATTGGGCGCTGCTTTGCCCTATGATACTTTGGCACAGTTGCGCAAACACATGATCGCTGCTGCGCCTCATTTGGCCGCGCTTGATATGGTGCCAGAAAATGAATGGCAGGCCGTTTCGGGTGGAAAAATGGGTCAGGGTGATTTTGGGCAGGCGATAAGCGATTATTATCTCAGCAATCCGACTGCACGGGCCAGTGCCTTGATGGCGGAGCTTTCTGCCAATGCCAAAGCGCGCAAATCTGCGCCTCTTGCGGCGGAGTAATCTCATGGGCTTGGCTTTGATGGATTGGCTGGACCGCTGTTGTGGCCCTAAGTTTGACGCGACTTGGCACGGTCACGGGGCCATCACAGGCTCTAGAGCACGCAGAGTGATGGTTTCATCGAAAAACCATGCAGCGAAGGCTGGTATTTTTACACAAGATACGGTTTACAGCCCATCAAATGACCCGGCTAACGTGTTGGCCGATATTCAGGCGAAAATCAGCACTGCTGTGCGCAGGGAACGAGGAATACCAGAGGTATGAACGAATTCTTTACTACCAACCTGGGGGTCGCTGTGATCCTTTTGGGCCAGACCCTTGCAGTGGTTGGCTTTGTGATGATCAGCTTGCTGTTTTTGGTCTATGGCGACCGAAAAATCTGGGCCGCGGTACAGATGCGGCGCGGGCCAAATGTTGTAGGATTGTTTGGCCTGCTGCAGACCGTGGCCGATGCATTGAAATATGTGGTTAAGGAAATTGTCATTCCTGCGGGCGCCGATCGTCCGGTCTTTATATTGGCGCCGCTTGTGTCTTTTGTTTTGGCGATGTTGGCTTGGGCCGTGATCCCCTTCAACCATACCTGGGTGTTGGCTGATATAAATGTGGCCTTGCTGTTTGTTTTCGCGGTGTCCTCTTTGGAAGTTTATGGCGTGATAATGGGAGGTTGGGCCTCGAACTCGAAATACCCGTTCCTCGGCTCGCTGCGCTCTGCGGCGCAGATGATTTCCTATGAGGTCTCAATGGGCTTGATCATTATCGGGGTGATTATTTCGACCGGATCAATGAATTTCGGCGCAATTGTAGCAGCGCAGAATGGTGATTTGGGCTTTTTTAACTGGTATTTCATTCCCCATTTTCCAATGGTCTTTTTGTTTTTCATCAGCGCCTTGGCAGAAACCAATCGTCCGCCTTTCGATTTGCCTGAGGCAGAGTCGGAGCTTGTGGCGGGATATCAGGTGGAATATTCGTCGACGCCGTTTTTGCTCTTCATGGCGGGTGAATATATTGCGATATTTTTAATGTGCGCTCTGATCACCTTGTTGTTTTTCGGTGGCTGGGCTTCACCTGTGCCTTTCATCGCTGATGGTCCTGTCTGGATGGTCGGGAAAATGGCAATCTTCTTTTTCCTGATTGCCATGGTCAAGGCCCTGGTGCCGCGGTATCGCTATGATCAGCTGATGCGGCTGGGCTGGAAAGTATTTCTGCCCTTCTCTTTGGTCTGGGTGGTCTTTGTGGCATTTGCAGCGAAATTCGGTTGGTTCTGGGGCGTCTATGCCCGCTGGACAGTGGGAGGCTAAACCAATGGCAAATATTGATTATACCCGTGGAGTCAAATATTTCTTGCTGCAAGATTTTTGGGCTGCGTTCAAATTGGGCATGAAATATTTTTTCCGGCCAAAGGCGACATTAAATTACCCACATGAAAAAGGGCCTTTAAGCCCGAGGTTCCGCGGCGAACATGCTTTGCGCCGCTATCCAAATGGGGAAGAACGCTGCATTGCTTGTAAACTTTGCGAAGCGATCTGCCCGGCTCAGGCCATTACGATTGACGCCGAGCCGCGCGACGACGGCAGCCGACGCACCACCCGTTACGATATAGATATGACGAAATGCATTTATTGCGGGTTTTGCCAAGAGGCCTGCCCGGTGGATGCGATTGTTGAGGGGCCGAATTTTGAATTCTCAACCGAGACGCGTGAAGAGTTATTTTACGATAAATCCAAACTGTTAGAAAATGGCGACCGTTGGGAAGCAGAGATTGCCCGCAATCTTGAACTCGACGCACCATATCGCTAGCGGGTAAGGGAAGGAATTACGATGGGTATCGCGGAACTCGCGTTTTACGCATTTTCAATGTCTACTTTGATCGGGGGCATTTTCACGGTCGTGGCGCGCAACCCGGTGCATTCGGTTTTGTGGCTGATTTTGGCGTTTCTCTCGGCCGCGGGCCTCTTTGTCCTGCTGGGGGCGGAGTTTGTGGCCATGCTGCTGATCATCGTCTACGTCGGGGCCGTTGCGGTATTGTTCCTCTTTGTTGTGATGATGCTTGATGTGGATTTTGCGGAATTGAAAGCGGAGATGGCGAAATATCTGCCGCTGGGTTTGGTGATCGGTGTAATCGTATTGATACAGCTGATGTTTGCGTTCGGCGTTTGGGACTATTCGGTAGGTTACGAGGGGCGTTTGGCCGCGCAATTTGGCTCTGGCACCAATACAGGCGAGCTGGGTGTCATTTTATATGATGACTATATTTTGATTTTCCAACTGGCCGGATTGGTCCTTTTGGTGGCTATGATTGGGGCGATTGTCTTGACGCTGCGCCATCGGGTTGACGTCAAGCGTCAAGACGTGGTTGCGCAGATGATGCGTGATCCAGCCAAAGCTATGGAATTGAAAGATGTAAAACCGGGGCAGGGACTATGATCGGACTTGAACATTATCTGGCCGTCGCGGCGGCCCTGTTTGTGATTGGAATCTTCGGGCTGTTTCTGAACCGCAAAAATATCATCATTTTGTTGATGAGTATCGAATTGATGCTTCTGAGCGTGAATATCAACTTTGTTGCTTTTTCAGCCTTTCTTGGTGACTACGTTGGGCAGATTTTCACACTGTTTGTATTGACCGTGGCGGCCGCTGAAGCTGCAATTGGTTTGGCGATTTTGGTTTGTTTCTTCCGTAACAAAGGCTCGATTGACGTTGAAGACGTTAACGTAATGAAAGGGTAAGGCGTTATGGAAACTATACTCCTTTTTGCCCCATTGGTGGGGGCTCTGATTGCAGGCTTCGGTCATGGGGTTATTGGCGATAAAGCAGCGCAGGTTTTGACCACCGCTCTGTTGTTTCTTTCGGCGATTTTGTCTTGGGCTTTGTTTCTTAGCTTTGACGGACAGACTGAAAGCATCCATATTCTGCGCTGGATTGAGAGCGGAACCCTATCGACCGATTGGGCCATTCGCATGGACCGTCTCACGACGATCATGTTGATTGTGATCACCACCGTCTCGGCCTTGGTGCATCTTTATTCCATGGGCTATATGGCTCATGACGATCATTTCCGCGATGGCGAAAGTTATCGCCCTCGGTTCTTTGCCTATCTGTCGTTTTTCACTTTTGCCATGTTGATGCTGGTGACCTCAGACAACCTGTTGCAGCTGTTCTTTGGCTGGGAAGGGGTCGGCGTGGCCTCTTATTTGTTGATTGGGTTTTATATCCGTAAACAAAGCGCTGGGGCGGCTGCAATCAAAGCTTTCGTGGTCAACCGGGTTGGTGATTTCGGATTTTTGCTTGGCATCTTTGGCCTTTATCTTGTGGCCGATAGCATCAAGTTTGAGGATATCTTTCTGATCGGCCCGCAATTGGCGATGATGGAGTTGCACTTTCTGTGGCGTGATTGGAACGCGGCGAATTTGATTGCCTTCCTGCTATTCGTCGGCGCGATGGGCAAATCGGCACAGCTTATCCTGCACACCTGGTTGCCCGATGCGATGGAAGGCCCGACGCCTGTGTCTGCCTTGATCCACGCGGCGACTATGGTCACAGCCGGGGTGTTTCTGGTTTGCCGCATGTCTCCCATTATGGAATTTGCACCCGATACGATGAGTTTTGTCGTTTTTCTGGGCGCTTCAACGGCCTTCTTTGCAGCGACTGTCGGTCTTGTCCAAAATGACATCAAACGGGTGATTGCCTATTCAACCTGCTCGCAGCTGGGCTATATGTTCGTGGCTGCGGGCCTGGGTGTCTATTCCGTGGCGATGTTCCATCTTTTGACCCATGCCTTCTTTAAAGCGATGCTGTTTTTGGGTGCCGGTTCGGTCATTCACGGCATGCATCACGAGCAAGATATGCGCAATTATGGTGGTTTGCGCAAAAAGCTGCCCTATACGTTCTGGGCCATGATGATTGGGACACTGGCGATTACGGGTGTGGGTATTCCGCTCACGCATTACGGATTTGCCGGGTTCCTGTCGAAGGATGCGGTGATTGAGAGTGCCTACGCAGGAACAATGGGAGGCTATGCCTTCTGGATGTTGGTTATCGCGGCGATGTTCACCAGTTTTTATAGCTGGCGCTTGATGTTCCTGACCTTCTTTGGCGCGGCGCGTGGCGACACACATACCCATGAGCATGCCCATGAAAGCCCAAAGGTTATGTTGGTGCCCCTTGCGGTGCTGGCGGTTGGGGCGATCTTCTCGGGCATGGTCTTTTACAAGCCGTTTTTTGGAGATCATCATAAGGTGGAAGTCTTCTTCGGCATTGTTGAGGCAAATGCTGGTCATGACGCTGACCATGCTGAGGGTGGGTTTCATCTGATTGCGCCAGCCCATGCCGCCACAGCCAGTGCTGAAAGCGGTGATGCGGCCGGTCATGATGCGGGGCAGGCCAGCGCTGAGGACAAGCTGGGCCGCGGCGCGATTTATATGGCGCCAAGCAACACCGTGCTGGACGATGCGCATCACGTCCATTGGTTGGTTAAATTATCTCCATTTATCGCGATGATATTGGGCTTTTTGGGGGCTTGGGCATTCTATATGACCAAGCTTGACCTGCCGCGCCGCGTGGCTGAGAGCAATCCTGTGCTCTACCGTTTCCTACTCAACAAATGGTATTTTGATGAAATCTACGACGCGCTTCTCGTACGCCCGGGGCAATGGTTGGGGCGGTGCTTGTGGAAAATCGGAGATGGTAAAATCATTGATGGCGGCATTAACGGTCTGGCCATGGGGATCATCCCATTTTTCACCAAATGGGCTGGCCGCATGCAGTCGGGTTATATTTTCACCTATGCTTTCGGCATGGTCATCGGAATCGCAGCTTTGGTCACTTGGGTGTCCATCGCAGGAGGTAAATAATGAGCAACCTTCTTAGCCTAATTACATTCATTCCTTTGGTCGCAGCGATCATCTTGGCGCTTTTGGCGCGCGGTGATAGTGAGGCCTCGCAAAGTAATGTGAAATATCTAGCGCTGGCTGCGACCGGATTTACGTTTCTGGCCTCGCTTATGCTGCTGTCGGGTTTTGAGCCAAATGATACGGGCTTTCAATTTGTCGAAGAGCGCAGCTGGCTCTTGGGTATGCAGTATAAGATGGGGGTCGATGGGATCAGCCTTCTGTTTGTTTTGCTCACAACATTCACGATGCCACTGGTCATTGCAGCCTCTTGGAACGTCACCCATCGTCTTAAAGAATACATGATCGCCTTTTTGGTGCTTGAAAGCCTGATGATCGGGGTGTTCTGCGCTCTGGATCTGGTGCTGTTTTACATGTTTTTTGAGGCCTGTTTGATTCCAATGTTTTTAATTATTGGAATTTGGGGCGGAAAAGAGCGGATTTATGCTTCCTTCAAGTTCTTTCTCTACACATTTACGGGCTCGGTTCTGATGCTCGTGGCCATGGTGGCCATGTTCGCTGATGCTGGAACTACCGATATGGTTGTGCTCTTGAGCCATAATTTTGGATCTGACACGCTGTCCGTGGCGGGTTTTCACATTATTGGCGGGGCGCAAACGCTCATGTGGCTGGCTTTCTTCGCCTCATTTGCGGTGAAAATGCCGATGTGGCCGGTGCATACCTGGTTGCCAGATGCCCATGTGCAAGCGCCGACGGCCGGCTCAGTGGTCCTGGCGGCAATTTTGTTGAAAATGGGAGGCTACGGGTTCCTGCGGTTCTCCTTGCCGATGT
>Ga0233395_1000078_pt1 | contig 49783 bp, 45 predicted proteins | sample 27DmetaG_FD_186029 | JGI IMG/M metagenome (GOLD analysis project Ga0233395, IMG submission 186029) | Seawater microbial communities from Monterey Bay, California, United States - 27D | ecosystem: Environmental > Aquatic > Marine > Coastal | place: USA: California | collected 2016-10-12 | reverse complement strand
CGCTGCATCGGTAGTCATAAATGAGACGGTTCATCAATGGAATACATCCCTGAAAAAAGGCGGTCGCATCGAAATTGATCGAGTAGGAAATTTATTCTTCGATGACGAACGAAACCTTTGTTTCGAACAAGACCGATTTTTCAACCTTTTGTTGGAATCCTTTGGGCTTGGAAGTGTTCATTTTATAACCGAAGAAGACGTCCAAATTGTCGAGCAGCAAATAACAATCGAAACAAATCACGAAGTTGCTCCCACAGTCGAAGTCGAAGAACACAAAGCTCCGATTATCGAACTTGAACCAACAAGTATTACACATGTTTCTGAATCATCGACAACAGAAACGACACCACGCCATATCGAACAAGCAATGCCTCGCAAGCGCCGAGCATGGCGTTATGTTGCAGCAGCCTGCATTCTTCCTATTGCATTTTATTCCATCTGGATTCCTGTCAATACAGATGTCTTAGAATCAGGAATGATCTCTATGCACGATTTCAACCCGTTTCATAGATCATCTGAAGCGTTATACGTTAAAAAAACATTTCAACCCGATTTTACTCCCGAAGCAAAACGGGAATCGCTAAAAGATGAAATCGAAAGTCTAAATGGCGAAAACGCATTTTATTCGTATGAATTTACAAAAGACACCTACTTAAATGTGCGGGTGGCTGATGAGAACAAAGTAGCGCTTGAAAAAGAAACCCCAGAAGAGACCTCATCGATCTCAACGCAGGAGCGCTCATTTTCTATCGAAGAAAGCAACTACATTGTTGGTTGTTTTGGTAAGAAGTCAAATGCAGACAAACTCGTTCTGAAATTAAATGAGAGCGGCTTTGATGCGCACGTCCACGACATAAAGAATGGTTTGCATCGAGTTACAGCCGGAACTGCAATGTCACGTGAGTCATACCAAGAAATAAAAACAAAGGCAGATCGCCTAGGATATAAAGGCTGGAAACTAAAATAACTCTCGGTTGGACCACTACTATTCAAGAAGTCCTTCCAGGATAAGTCTGTCTACAAACAAGAATTGCTGGATTTATGCTCAAAAGGAACTTGCCCTCCAAAATATGTCTTAGCTGCAATAGACCCTTCACATGGAGAAAAAAGTGGAAAAGAGACTGGGAAAATGTAAAATACTGCAGTGAGCGCTGTAGAAGAAACAAGCCTTCAGACACAAAGCAATAAAGAACTAAATTACACAGACCTTGCAATTAAAAGTTCAATCACTCAAAAGCCAACTTCCCCCAACAGAAAGCACATTGTTTAATTGTAGAAAATCGTTCGCATTTTCACCATTTATTCCTCCTGTTGGACAAAATTTTGCCTGAGAAAAAATCGCTCCATATGTTTTAAGTGCTTTGATTCCACCGAACAGATCTGCTGGAAAAAATTTGAAGAACGTCCACCCTCGATTCAAGCCTTGAATAACTTCACTCGGCGTTGAAACGCCCGGTAAAAACGGAATGCCACTGCTGTTAAATACATCTATCATTGCGTCACCAAGTCCAGGTGAAACCATGAAGTCAACATTTAATTCTTTGCACCTTTCAATGTCCTCAGGAGACACAATCGTTCCAACACCAACTGCAAAATCTTTTCCATACCGCTCTTTAAAAAGACGTATCGCTTCCCAAGAAACTGGTGTGCGAAGTGTAATTTCTATACAATGAATCCCGTGACTTGTCAGGTGCGAATAAAATGAATCAACCTGAGACAAATTGTCAATTGTTGCAACAGGGATAAGAGGATTCTTCTTTAAAATAGCTTCAATATTGTTCTGCATGACTGTATTCGTTTTTAAAGAATTCCCGCTCCTTCTTCACTACTCGAAATGAGGCTTCTTAAATTGTTAAATAATTGACGCCCGTGGGAAGCATTAACATAATCTACTGTTCGTTGCTCACGGTCATTAATCCCTTCTTCAAGGCACTCCAACGTCCCCTCAACTGCATTCAGTATAATTTTATCTCCCGTCCGGATTCGACCGATTAAACCTCCTTCTATCGCTTCTGGGCTTACATGAATTGCAGCTGGAACCTTTCCTGATGCTCCTGACATTCTACCGTCTGTAATCAAACCAACACTGAATCCTTTCTTTTGAAGAATCGTAAGTGATGGCGTCAACTTATGTAGCTCTGGCATTCCTTTTTGTTTTGGCCCCTGAAAAGGAATCACCGCTATAAAATCTTTATCAAGTTCTCCTGCCTTGAACGCATCAATAAGATCGTCTTGGTCATCAAAAACCACCGCTTCCGCCTCAACAATATGATGTTCGGACTTCACCGCTGATGTTTTAATTACAGCAGTACCTATGTTTCCTTTCAATACTTTAAGGCCTCCTTCCTTGTGGAACGGTTCATCTGCCGATCTTAAAATACTTTCATTAATCGATTTTGTTGGACCATCTTCATATACAATTTGATCTCCTTTCAATTTGGGATCGGCTGTGTAACGTTCCAAGCCTTTACCAAGAATGGTATTTACATCGCCATGCAATAAGCCCGTATCCAAAAGTGTTTTCATCACATACGCCATTCCTCCCGAAGCATGAAAATGATTCACATCGGCCGCGCCATTCGGATATACTCGACAAATCAAAGGAATTACTTCAGACAATTCAGAAAAATCATCCCATGTAATCTTAATTCCCGCCGCTTTGGCAATTGCAATAAGGTGGAGCGTGTGATTCGTTGAACCTCCCGTAGCAAGCAAGCCAATGATGCCATTCACAATGCTTTTTTCATCAACTATATTTCCAATCGTGCGGTCAAATTTTCTTTCCCGAACATTTTCGAGAAGAACACGAAGTCCCTCCTTGTTCAAAGCTTTCCGCATCGGTGTTCCCGGATTCACAAAGCTAGAGCCTGGAAGCTGTAATCCCATTATTTCCATCAACATTTGATTGCTATTCGCAGTGCCATAAAAGGTACAGGTTCCTGGAGAATGGTAGGAATCCGACTCCCCTTTAAGTAATTCGTCTCTGCCAATTTTACCCGCTGCGAAGTCTTGCCGAATGCTCGATTTTTCTTCATTCGAAATTCCACTTGGCATAGGTCCTCCCGGAAGGAATAAGGCATGATAATGTCCAAAACTCAAATTACCAATAAGCAATCCAGGTACAATTTTGTCACAGATTCCAAGATTTACAACGCCATCAAACATGTCATGAGACAAACCAATACCCGCCGATAATGCAATAACATCTCTACTAAGAAGAGAAAGGTCCATACCGGGTTGCCCCTGTGTGACACCATCACACATTGCTGGAGTTGCCCCAGCCACTTGAACTGTTGCATTCATTTCTGCAGCATAACCTCGCAATTCATCTGGATATCTTTCATACGGTTTGTGCGCCGAAAGCATATCGTTATATGCTGAAATAATCCCAATATTGGGCTGTGAACCCTCCGCTATAAGTTCCTTTTCGTCAGAAGAACAGCCAGCAAATCCATGAACCAAGTTCCCGCAGCTCAATCCCTTTCTTCCTTTTGAATTTTTAAAATTAAATTCAAGTTGTTTCAAGTATTCTTGGCGTGATTGAGAACTTCGTTCGCGTATTTTTTCTGTTATCTCTGCTATACGTTTGTGTACCATCATTCCGTGTAAAATAATTTAATGTCATTTCGTCTACCCATCAATTCATGAATTGGTAATTGAGCAGAATTATCATTTAAAACATCCCATTTTTTTTCTCCGGTAATAAAGATAAAAATATGCTTTGCTCGACACAATAAGGGCATACCAAAAGTAATTCGCTGTTGTGGATTCACAGGCGCAAGAGTGTTAAAAAAAGGCGCTTCAGAAGAGCGCGCTTCATCCGATGAAGGATCGTTTGGAAATATAGAGGCCGTATGTCCGTCACCACCCATCCCCAAAACAACAAGGTCTATTCGCTTGGTGAACAATTCATATTTCTGGTTTAATAGACGTAAGTTGTTCTGCTGATCTTTTGTATCATGAACCATCCCTTCGATATTTTGATCTGCCGAAGCTGCACCAGAAAAGCATTCACGAAGCAATCGCTCGTTACTAAACTCACTCGACGTTTCAATAAAGCGTTCATCAACAAGACCTATTTTTACCTTGCTTAATTGTTCAAAATCATCAGCCAGTTTTTTGTAGATTGGGCCAGGCGTGCTGCCTCCAGAAAGTAAGACATGCGCTGTCCCCTGTTCTTCTATGCTCTCATTCAAACATGAAGCAATCGCTTCGGTTGCTTTTCGAATGAATGCCTCTCTATTTGAGAGTTTGTATATCAATTGGTCTTCCATTTTGTATCCTTTGCAAGAATTTGATCTCCAGGACCCCATGTCCCTGACTCATAAAGAGAAAGTGGAACTTGAGACCTCCAATTTGTATTGATTGATTCAATCCACTCCCATGCTGCAGCAAGTTCATCATAACGCATGAAAAGCGTTTGATTCCCGCGGATCACATCAACGATCAAACGCTCGTATGCTTCAGGCATCCTGCTATCAAATGAATCAATAAAATCCAACTTTAATGAAATCGGCTTAAATCGATATCCTCCCGGTCCTGGAACCTTACTCAATTGAACCAATTCAATACGCTCTTCAGGTTGCAAACGAATTATAAGTTTGTTTCGAAGTGGCTGTTTTGAGTCCTGGAAAATATTATGAGGCAATTCCTTGAAATTAATGACGATATCAGAATACCGTTTTTTCATTCGTTTCCCTGTTCTCAAATAGATTGGCGTATTTTTCCATCTCCAGTTATCTATGTATGCTTTAATAGCAACAAATGTCTCCGTTTCAGAATCATATGCATCAATATCTTCTCGGTATGAGTTCAATTTTTGATCGTCAACACTACCTCGCGTATATTGTCCCCGAACTACATTTTTTCGTATTGATTCTTTTGTGAACGGTCTCAACGACTCAAGAACTTTCAATTTTTCATTTCTCACTGCATCAGGGTTCAAATTTGATGGTGGTTCCATCGTCACTAAACACAGCAATTGCAACAAATGATTTTGTACCATGTCCAACAAGGCACCCGTTTTATCATAATACCCACTGCGTTTTTCAACGCCCAAACTCTCAGCAACTGTAATTTGAATGTTTTCAATATTATCAGCGTTCCATGCCCTTTCAAACAAATGGTTTGCAAAGCGCAGTACCATAATGTTCTGCACCGTCTCTTTGCCTAAATAATGGTCTATTCGGAAAATTTGAGGCTCAGTAAATGCCTGAGAAATTATTTCATTGATCTGCTTGCTCGATTCCAAATCGTGCCCCAAAGGCTTCTCAAGAACAACTTTACTTGTATTGGTTACCAGACCAGAACCTTTGAGCATATTGCATATCTCAGAAAACGCTCCTGACGGAACAGAAAAGTAAAAAATCCGCTGCCGTTTCGCTGTTTTTTCAAGACGTGTTTTTAACGGAGCGTATGCTTCCAAGGTGTTTTTCGGAATCTCTAAAATGATAAGGTGCTTGAAAAAATCTGCAATCTTCTTCGTGTCCTTTGAATCAATAAAACCCTCAACCTCTTTCAAAAAAAGAGTTCTGTCTAATTTAGCTCTCGCTGTACAGATGACTTCAAAATCGAAATCCAATTGCCCATCAGCATACCTGTGAAAAAGAGCAGGGATAATTTTACGTTTGGATAAATCTCCATTTCCTCCAAAGATGACAATATTGAATGGTCGTAAATCTGACGTGTAATTTGATTTTGTTGCCATAGTACTTGAATATTTGTTTCACCAAATGTACGCACTTTTTGTAATTTGTACAATATGTTTGATTTTTTTATATTTGGGGATAAAAAAAAATAAATCCATGTTTATAGTTGTTGAAAGCGGATCTACAAAGGCCGATTGGATGGTAATAGCGAATGAAAATGAGCAGGTGTTTAACACCATTGGTTTCAATCCATACTTCCACAATGAACAAGATATACTTAAAGAATTGAATAAAAGCAATGATCTTCACTCTATAAAAGAGCAAGTCGAGGAATTGTTTTTTTACGGTGCAGGTTGTTCTAGTCCAGAATTAAATAAAATTATTGAAAACGGTTTAAGTGCTTTTTTCACAAATGCTGTTGTTCATGTAAACCATGACCTAGATGCGTGCGCATACGCTTGCTACTCGGGTTCACCAGCTATTGCCTGTATCTTGGGGACAGGTTCAAATTCATGCTACTTTGACGGGCATGAAGTGTCTGAAGTAGTTCCTGCTTTGGGACATATTCTTGGAGATGAAGCAAGTGGAAGCTATTTTGGGAAAAGAATCCTTGCTGACTACTTGTACAACCGACTGCCTGAAATAATGCACAAAGAACTTCAAGCATCAGGGTTGGACAAAATGACAATTGTTGAAAATGTCTACCAAAAACCAAACGCAAACGTATACATTGCCTCGCAAATGCCAGTGTTGATAAAACATAAAGACCTTGACTATTGCCAACGCATGATCAATGAAGGGCTTCAAGTTTTTATTGATACGCATATCAAATGTTACCCGAACTACCTCGACTGTGATGTGAGTTTTGTGGGCTCTCTGGCATATCTTTTGAGGGATGAACTCAAGGCAGCCTGTGAAAAAAACAATGTTTCTTTAAAGTTAATCATTCGCAGACCTCTTGAAATGTTGGTAAAGCACCACAAAAATACTATGGTTAGCGCATAGTCCATTTCGTATAAAACCAGATCCATTCGATCGTAATCGTAAAATAGTTTTAAATAATGAAGAAGTTTTCTATTCTGGCAATTGCTTTCATTGCAATGATGCAGCAATTTTCGTTTTCACAAGGAGCTTCAATTTCGACGCCACAAATTGAAGATCAAGTAAATACAATCCTAAATAGTTTAAGTCTAGAGGAGAAAGTTGGCCAGACCTGTCAAATCACTCTTGAAGCACTTCTATTGCGTGATGCTTCAGGCAAAGTTATTGAGCCACTCAAAATGGACCCCGAAAGAGTGAGAGAAGCAATTGTAGAATATGGGGTAGGATCCGTTTTAAACGTAAATTGGCACACCCTTGACCTCGAAACGTGGGAAGACGTAATGACAAGCGTTCACAAGCCGTTTACGAGCAATGAAAGCTCCGTTCCTGTCATCTATGGTATTGATGCCATTCATGGTGCAAATTATGTTCGTGGTGGCACTCTTTTCCCTCAGGAAATAGGTCTTGCCGCAACATGGAACGAAACTTTGGCCATGCAATTTGGAGAAGTTACAGCATACGAAACCCGTGCAGCAGGGATTCCTTGGAACTTCTCTCCAGTATTGGACTTGGGCAGACAACCGCTGTGGTCTCGACACTTTGAAACGCTTGGAGAAGATCCTTATCTCGCATCCAAAATGGGAAAAGCAATCATATGCGGGTATCAAGGCAGCAACGGAATAAGTCGTGAGCATGTTGCTAGTTGTATGAAGCATTTCGTTGGATACAGCAACCCCGTCAGCGGTAGAGACCGCACACCCGCATGGATTCCAGAAAAATATATGGAAGAACTTTATCTCCCTCCTTTCAAAGCTGCTGTGGAAGAAGGAGCATTAACGGTTATGATAAATAGTGGTGTTGTAAATGGCATCCCTGGACACATGAATCATCACCTCTTAACTACTGTTTTAAAGGAAGAGTGGGGATTCGAAGGATTCGCTGTTTCAGATTGGGAAGACCTCATTATGCTCCACACCGTTCACCGCACAGCCAAGACCATTAAAGATGGAATTGTTCAAGCAATCAATGCTGGCTTGGACATGAGTATGGTTCCTCTTGCCCCACAATACAAAGAATACTGCTCTTTGCTGAAAGAGGCTGTTCAAGATGGCAGTGTATCAACTGAAAGACTCGATGATGCCGTGCGAAGAATACTAAGAGTAAAAGTCATCCTAGGGCTCTATGAAAAAAATATGAACCAAAAGAGGGCTTACCCTAAGTTTGGCTCAAAACAACATCAGAAACTGGCATTAGATGCTGCAATAGAATCAATTACACTGCTCAAAAACGATGGAGTGTTGCCATTAAAGAAATCTCAAAAAATTCTTGTTGCCGGTCCTACTTCTAACAATCTTATGTATCTCAATGGTGCATGGACACACACATGGCAAGGAGACCAATCCTCATTTAATACAGAAAACAGATTGAATATCCGTCAGGCAATCGAAGGTGTTGTTGGACAGGAAAACTGTTTGTTCAGCCAAGGTGCAGAATTATACAATCGAGATGGATATGAGGCATCACAATTCGTTAATTTACAAGACTTTGAAGAAAAGGCCAACGCTGCGGATGTGATTTTACTCTGCCTTGGTGAATTTCCATCAACAGAAAAGCCCGGAGACATTCGCTCTCTCGAGCTCAATCCCGAACAACAAGAGTTGGCTAAAATTGCAGAAAAAACTGGTAAACCGGTTGTTCTCATTATGGTTGAAGGTCGGCCAAGAATTATTCGTGAAATTGTGGATGATGCAAGCGCTGTAGTGCAGACATACCTCCCTGGAGATTTTGGTGGTGATGCTTTAGGAAAGCTTCTCTTTGGAGAAGAGAATTTTTCTGGAAAACTTCCGTACAGCTATCCTAGATACAATGGACAAATTGAGTTTTATGATCACCCACGAAGTGTAGCTAGGCATAAATCAAATGACTTCAATGGATACAACCCACAGTGGGACTTTGGATTCGGAATGAGTTATTCCAATCTACAGTACTCGAATCTTTCATTGAATACAGATGTTATCACAGAAAATGACTCAATTGTTGTTTCAATCGATATTACAAATACCGGAAACATGGACGTAAAAGAGGTCGTTCAACTCTACGTTTCTGATCATTTTGCTTCCGTTATTCCTACTGGGAAATCGCTAAAAGCATTTAAAAAGACAGAAGTTCGTGTCAAAGAAACTAAAACTGTTATTTTTACTGTTTCAACCAAAGATCTTCAATTTGTCAATGCCGAAGGAAAATGGGTCGTTGAACCGGGAAGTTTTAGCATCGCTATTGGAGATCAAAGTGCAAAGTTTGAACTAAAATAAACCGATGAGTTATAAAATAAAGTTTGACAAGTTTTTCTCTTACTCCTTTTCTCTCGACTGCGTAATCTTTGGATACATTGATGGTAAAATTAATGTCCTTCTCATTAAGCGAGCAATGGAGCCATATATGGAAGAATGGGCAATCCCCGGGGATTTGGTATATCCAGATGAAAATCTACAAAACGCCGCTGATCGAATTTTAACAGAACTCACGCAATTAAAGGGGGTAGAATTGCACCAAGGACAAACCTTTGGAGATCCCGAAAGACATCCTCAAGGACGCGTTATAACAAATGCATACTTTGCGCTAGTGAAAGCTAAGGAGGTTAAAGCTGAAGCCGACTCTTGGGCTGAAGAGGTACGTTGGGTTCCTATAAGAGAAGTTCCACAACTTGCATTTGACCACAACAAAATCTTAGACTCTACATTCAATTTACTCCAGCAAAAACTTCAACGCGAACCTGTTTGTTTCGACATGCTGCCCGAAAAGTTTACTCTTAACGAAATGCAACAGATTTATGAATATGCCTTTGGCACCAAAATGGACAAAGCAAATTTTAGAAAAAAAATTAAGCCTATGCCAATTGTAAACCTTCAAGAAAAGCAGCAGAACGTGAAACACCGGCCAGCAAACCTCTTTAAATTTGACCCTGAAAAATATCAGACAATTGTTGAGAAGGAAAATTTCCTTTTTAGAATGTAATCGACTTTTACGCTGAACGATTTATTATCGGACTTTTTGAGAAACTCAAAACCCCTCAACCGTATTCTAATCTGTGAACTTGAGAGCAAGCAAAAGAACGCTTTTATTCTACAACAAACGCCGTTCTACTCGGACCAACCTCTGTCTTGACCGTTGCACAATACATGCCCTTGGATAACCCTGAAATATCAATAGTTTCCATTGTCGAATTCCCCGTAATCAACACCTTGCCATGAACATCACTAATATAATATTCTGTTACAGGAACAGTTGTGTTGATCGTAATTGACTCGCGCGTAGGGTTTGGAAATACATTGATAGAAACTGGATCAATCCCGTTTACAGAAACATTGTTTTGATAAACACGCACATAGTCTACCTCCATTAAAGCAGGAAAAGATGTTGTTCCATCTGGCGAACCTGGCCAGTTACCACCAACAGCTAGATTTAATATTAAATAAAATGGTTCATGAAATTCCTCTTTTGAAACAGCCCCAGGACCAATATTCGTGGTATAATAAACATTGCCATTCAATGACCATTGAATCGTCGTCGGTGTCCATTCAATCCCGTAAACTTGAAATTCTGAAGCGTCACACGCAACACTTCCGCCCAGAAAAACATGACCATTATTGTCATAATGATGTGTGCCATGAACAACATTTTCATTGTTCACATGTTCAAGAAGGTCCAATTCTCCACAATGTGGCCAACTCACTTGATCGATATTCGCACCGAGCATCCAAAAAGCCGGCCATAACCCCTGTCCGTAAGGTACTTTTATCCGCGCTTCTACCTTCCCATATTTGAATTCATAAAGATCTTTTGTTTTTAGCTTGGCCGAGGTATAATTAGCGGAACCTATTGTTTCAGCCCGAGCGGTAATACGCAAATGACCCGCATCAACTGTACTATTGTTTGCACTATTGGTATAATATTGAAGCTCATTGTTTCCCCAGCCCCACACTCCCTGACCAATATCATGCGACCATTTTGAATAGTCTATTGACGTGCCGTCAAATTCGTCTGACCAAACAAGTGAGTATTGAGCGCTTGCAAAAAATGATGATGCGAGGATAAAAAGCAATGAAAGTTGTTTCATATTTAAAGATTTACAAAGGTGTTTACTAAGTGTTATTGTATTTATTACAATAATATAACTTTTTTTGCTTTTTAAAAAATGTCCATTCCGCCTGCGTTTATTCAAAAGAAGGAGCAAAGATTGAAACCCAAGTTCTTGACCATTATCTTATTGTCTTTTGTACTAAAAGATATATTTGCGTATTTTTCGAAAAAAAAGACATATACATGGGCGCATCTTTCCAATTTTCAGATTATTTAATCTTTGTCCTTTACGCCATACTGATTCTTTTTGTTGGTTTGTGGGCGTCACGAACGAAAAAAGGAACAGAAAAGAGCGCTGAAGACTATTTTCTAGCGAGTAAATCTCTTCCGTGGTGGGCCATTGGGGCCTCATTAATTGCTGCGAATATTTCTGCTGAACAATTTATTGGAATGTCTGGTTCTGGGTACAAAGTGGGACTGGCAATTGCTTCATACGAATGGATGGCAGCGATTACATTAATTGTAGTTGGAAAGTTCTTCCTTCCTATATTTATTGAAAAAGGAATCTACACCATTCCAGGTTTCGTTGAAAAACGATATTCTAAACAATTGAAAACAATACTCGCTGTATTTTGGATTTCACTCTACATCTTCGTTAATATTGCTTCCGTTTTATATCTCGGAGCTTTAGCCCTTGATACAATCCTAGGAATTCCAATGATTTACGGCGTAATCGGATTGTCACTTTTTGCTGCGGCATATTCTCTTTATGGTGGCCTTTCTGCTGTTGCATGGACCGATGTGATCCAAGTTGTTTTTCTCGTATTTGGTGGTCTGGTAATTACATTTGTTTCTCTCGACATGGTCTCTGGAGGAGAGGGTGCTTGGGCAGGACTAAAGAAGGTATATGCGGAGGCTCCAGGTCGGTTCGCAATGATTTTGGACAAATCAAACCCCGAATACAAAAACCTTCCAGGTATTGCGGTATTGGTCGGCGGGATGTGGGTAGCTAACCTTTATTACTGGGGGTTTAATCAGTACATCATCCAAAGAACTCTGGCGGCAAAGTCTTTGAAAGAATCACAAAAAGGAATCTTAATGGCGGCCGGTTTGAAGCTAATAATTCCTTTGATCGTTGTGATTCCGGGAATTGCCGCATACGTTATGACTCAAGACGCTGAAACAATGAACGCGCTCGGAGAAGTTGGGCAACAAAACCTTCCTTCACTGGACTCCGCAGACAAATCCTATCCTTGGCTTTTGCAGTTCTTACCATCTGGAATTAAAGGATTAGCGTTTGCTGCGCTTTGTGCGGCTATCGTATCGTCTCTTGCTTCGATGCTAAATTCCACATCAACAATTTTCACAATGGACATATATAAACCCTATTTTAATCCTGAAGCCAACGATAAAGCAATGGTTAAAACAGGAAGGGTTTCTGCAGCAATTGCGCTTTTAATTGGTGCGATAATGGCTCCCCTCTTGGGAGGAATCGATCAGGCTTTTCAATTTATCCAAGAGTACACGGGAGTTGTGAGCCCCGGAATTCTAGCTGTATTCATTCTTGGACTTTTTTGGAAGAAAGCAACAAGTCGTGCTGCCATCTTTGGCGTGCTGCTCTCGATACCAATCGCAATGTACTTCAAGGTAGGGTCAAAAGGATGGATCGACCATCTGTTATTTGTTGATCTTCCTTTCCTACACCAGATGGGAATAACCGCTCTTCTTACGATGCTTACAATCATTGTATATAGTTCTTTGCAACTAAAAGGAGGGACCGACGAAAAAGGAATCGAGCTATCAAAAAGTACATTTGAAACCTCCAAAACATTTAATATTGGGGCATTTGCAATCATGATCTGTCTGGTTGTATTGTACGCCTTATTTTGGAACTAATAAAACTAAAATCGATACTATGAACATGAAGGACCTAATCCGTGATTTTCCAAAGCAATTAGAAGAGGGAGTTGCAATATCAAATACCTACAAAGTTATTGTTGACGCTTCAGTAAGTAACATTGTGATTTGCGGGCTCGGAGGATCAGGAATTGGAGGAGAAATTATTAAAGAGTGCCTACGACCATACCTCAAACTACCGGTTGAAGTTTGTCATAGTTACTCACTTCCTGAATATGTAGACAGCAACACTTTAGTAATTGCATGCTCCTACTCTGGAAATACTGAAGAAACACTCAATGCCCTCGACGAGGCCATTGAGCGAAAAGCAAATATCATTGGAATCACCAGTGGGGGAGCAGTAAAAAAAATACTTCTGGAGCAAGGGAATCCTGTAATTACTGTACCTGGAGGGCTTCCTCCACGAGCAGCTCTAGCATACCCTTTGGTTCAATTGTTTGAAGTTTTTATCCAAAATAATTTCGTGAATGCTGAAATAAAAACACAACTTACTTCAGCAATCTCTTTTCTCGAAAAAGAACAATCCGAAATAAAAGCGTTAGCCTCCCAAATAATGGAGTTTTCCGACGACAACAAGTTGCTGTTTTATGGAGAAGATAAATTCCATCCTGTCATGCTTCGTGCGTGTCAACAAATCAATGAAAACAGCAAAGAATTGGCTTTTTTCAATGTAATACCTGAAATGAATCACAATGAAATTGTAGGATGGGCTGAAAAACCAAAAAACATCTCAGTTGTAATGCTCAGAAGCGATCTAGAAAATAGTCGAAATTCAAAGCGACTTGATATCACTCATGAAATTATTCTTCGTAAAAATGCCGTACTCGAAGTAAAAGCAAAAGGAAATAATTTCATTGAACAAGCATTCTACCTCATCCATCTAGTTGATTGGTTGTCGCTCCTAAAAGCTGAAAAAAAGTCTATTGATGTTATTGAAGTTGACGTGATAGACTATTTAAAAAATGAACTTTCAAAATAAATACGAAAATGGAAATCGCCATCATCGCTCATGACGGGAAAAAAGCAGAAATGGTTCAGTTTCTGAATGAAAACGCAAAGATACTTCACCGAAATGAAATCTCACTTGTATCGACAGGAACAACAGGAAATAAAGTTGAAAAAGCTGGATTTCAAGTAACAAAACTACTTTCTGGACCTGTTGGTGGAGATGCTCAAATTGCAGCACGAGTAGCTGAAGGAAAATGTCAGATGATAATTTTTTTCCGTGATCCTTTGGAGAAACATCCACACGAGCCCGATATATCAATGCTCATGCGCCTGTGCGATGTCCATAACGTTCCTTTAGCAACAAATCCTGCAACAGGAACAATGCTCTTTCAAGCGATTGGTGCTTGATTTGGAAGTACCGACTAATTCACAATTAGCGGTTTTGACACACTCTGATTGTCGTCTGAAACTACGACATCGTATTTTCCTTGATCAATGTCCTCTAAATTCAAAGTGACGCCCTTAGTTCCTTCAACATCTTTTGACAACAAAATACGTCCGAACGTATCGCGAATCGAAATCAAATAGCTCGATTTATTCTTCCAATCAATTGTCACTGTCTTTTTTGTTGGATTTGGGTACACATTTAAGCTCCTGTCAAGTTTGGAATTTTTATTGACGCCCATGACGATATAACCCCAAATCGAATCTACATATTCCGAATGATCAATAAAAGGGTTTCTGTTGTTTTGATAATCATAATAAATAATATTATTCCTGTTGCGTTCCCAATCATCAACTGGGTCTTCAATATGCCACTGATAAAGATCCGAAAGCTTAGCGTGAATCGGCTCATTTGTATAATTGTCCAATGGAATGCTATCAATAACCTCTAAATCTGGCTCGCCATTCGACCCTTCATAGCGTGTTGCCATATAAAAAATCATACGTGCGACGTCTCCTTTTACATTGTCGTTTGGCTTCCATACCCACTCAGATGAACTTGTATAGCTTCCTGTTGGGCCATCTCCATCAATATACTCAGTTGAACATTCTGCAAACCAACGGTTGTTTCTTGCTCCATTTACAGAAACGTCACAAGGTCGAAGCGCATGAACATCTGTACCAGGGCCCATAGAATTCCCAAAATCACCACGTGACTTTGCCCATACATGCTCTCTTGACCAGCCGGAACCCCCATTGTATTCCTGAGCCGCATCCACTGACCAGCCGGAATAAATAAGAAGCACTCGTGTGGGATCCAAAGTATCACGGTCTGTTTCTTTTAAAATGTCCCAAACATCAGTTCCAGAACTTGTATATGGAAACTCAATGTGATCTTTAATGATTAAATGCAATTTTGACTTTAAGCTGTCACCGGAATATCCAATAGCAGAATCATAATAACCTGTTGGAATTTGCGCGAAAATAAAATTGGATAGCACAAGGCTGAATAGAGTGAGTAATAATTTCATGTAGTCGTTTAAGTGAGTCAAAGATAGCTGAAATATAACAACTCATCACAGATTCAAATAATTCATAATCAAAACAAAAAAATACGCCTCACTCCCCTATCAAAAGCTAACATTCTAGAAAGTTATTCTATTGGTCACTTCCCGTCCCCTATCAAAAGCTAACGCTTTAGAAGACCATTCTATTGGTCACTTCCCGTCCCCTATCAAAAGCTAACGCTTTAGAAGACCATTCTATTGGTCACTTCCCGTTCCCTATCAAAAGCTAACGCTTTTTCTTACTTTAGTATAAACAATTGACATGGGGATACTTCGCACTCTCTCACTAACAAAATTGACTGGTCTATTCATTGCTATCGTCATCATTTCGAAAATCGTGGCGAATGGTGACTGGAAAAATGACCAGTCTATAATTGGGGGAGACGTTCGTGGATACTACGCATACCTTCCGGCCCTATTCATCAATAATGATCTTAAATTTCAAGATTTAGAAGTCTATAAAATGACCCGACCAGGCTACCAAGTATGGACAAAGCAAACCAAAGATGGAACACGATTCATAAAGTACACGTGCGGCATGGCAATAATGTACTCTCCTTTCTTTTTTATCGCTGACGCACTGGCCTCAAATCTTGGTGCAGCCCCTGATGGGTTTAGTTGGCCTTACCGAATTGCGTTAATTGTAGCTTCAATCTTTTACTTGTTAGTTGGGCTTATTTTCCTGAGTAAGTTCTTGTTGCGGTTTTTTAGCGAATATTCTGTCTCCATTGCCCTGATTGTACTTTTTCTCGGAACCAACCTGTACAATTATGAAACCAAACACCTCACCTACTCACACGGTTACAGTTTTGCATTAATATCACTATTCCTTTATACTGCGCTCTCATGGTTTGAAAGCTTTCGTATACGCTGGGCAATCTGGATGGGAGTGAGCTTTGGACTTATGGTTCTTATTCGCCCAATTGATATCATATTTATAAGTTTTGTGATTCTATACGGAGTTACAACAATTGTTGATTTTAAATCACGCCTGAGACTTCTTTGGAAGTACAAGCTCCATATCGCGGTATTCATGCTGTTGTCTTTTTTAATGGTTCTCCCACAGCTACTTTATTTCAACTACATTTCAGGAAACTTCTTGTTTTACTCCTACAACGATGAATCTTTCTTTTTTGGAAGCCCCCATTTGTATGATACGTTGTTTAGTTTTCGAAACGGATGGCTCATTTATAGCCCTATTCTCATTCTAGCCATTATTGGTTTGTTTTTTATTCGTAAAAAATCAAATGCTCTTTTTTCTTTTACCATAATTACATCTATAACTTATTTCTACACAATTGCCTCATGGTGGTGCTGGTGGTATGTTGGATTCGGAAACAGGGCTTTTATTAATCTTTACCCAATACTCGCTATAGGTTTATGCACATTTATTGAATTAGTCAATAAAAAAGGCATTGCCATACGATGGGCCTTGAACAGTATTATTATAGGGCTAATTACATTAAATGCTTTTCAATCCTATCAGTTCGAAAATAATATCATCCATTGGGGATACATGTCCAAAGAAGCTTATATCGACGCATGGGGAAGAACACAGCCATCACAAACCCAACAAATGTTTTTACATGTCCCGGATTTAAAGGCAGCAAAAAAAGGAGAAAACCTTGTTTCGGTTCCTAATATTAAAATTTTAAAGCACATTAAAAATAATTTTGAAACGGACTCAAATACCGATTCATTGCTCCTATTAAATGTTCAAAATAACGACTCCTATAGCGGAAATCGAGCCCTTTATTATCCAAAAATGTCGGAATACATTGCGAATACGACTTTTACGGTTCCTGAAAATTCCACACATGTACATATAAGCTTCAAAGTAAAACGAGAAGATAAAATCCTGGCGGTTGTGGAAGGTGTAGACCATCCCTTTTATTTTCTTTCTGGTGAAATAGTCACTTTAGAAAATGACTGGGAACAAGTTGAATTGTTTGCAAAACTTCCAAAAGACAACAAAGTAAAACAACTCATGTTCTATGCCTGGAACAAGTGTTTGCTTCCGGTATGCATTGATGACCTGGAAATCAAACTGGTCAACTTCACATACAATGATCTTGAATATTAATTGGTAAAATATTTAAAAGAAAAAGTCGTGTTTGAATCTAAATTCAAAATGATTTTAAATCTTTGTTCTAATGATTACTATAGAACATGCTAACATCAACTATCTAACGAAGCAAGAAATAGAGCAAATTCATCAACTTATGGTGCAAGCCTATGCCGCGACTGAAACTGAAATCTGGGGTAATAATTACGTCAGAATGGAACTGGATGCGTTCATCGATTTACTCAAAAACAGCTGTATTCAATTGGCTCGTCTGCATGGAGAAATCGTTGGAAGTATTGCCACAACGCAAATCGACAAAGAATCGTATGGGTTTGGTCTACTTAATGTTCATGCATCAAAAAGTGGAAAAGGCATTGGAAAAATGCTCATAGAAGCCTCAGAATCATTTGCTTTAAAGAAAGGGGCAAAATACATGAAAATTGAAATCCTTCGCCCCTCGAATCTTGAGGCTCCTCAAAAAGTAATGCTTGCCAAATGGTATGCCTCTTTAGGTTATAAATTTGTGAAGTCAATGCGCTTTGAAGACCTGAAAGTATCTCAAGCAGAAAAAGCATTAAAGCTTATCGCTCCGGCACACTTCGATTGCTATATAAAATCATTGAGGCCCTAAAGAAAAACTATTTTCCAACCCGGAAAACAGGGCCTTCAATCATTCACGAAAAATCTCAACAATATTGGCTTTGATCTTGACACAAAGGTTGTGCGTCGGTAAATCGTTGTCATCCGTACCAAAAGGGTCTTCAATTTCTTCTGCCAATATTTCCATTGACACGAGAACATAAAAGAGAAACATCGCTATAATAATAGAATAATACCCAAAAACCGGAATAAAGGCCAATGGAATTGTCGTAACATAAATAAAAATGAATTTCTTCAAAAACAAACTATACGAAAATGGTATTGGTGTGTTTTTAATACGCTCACATGCACCTAAACTGTCGAGCAATGCATTCATGTTTTTGTCCAAAACAAGAAACTCTTCTTGACTAATTTTACCTTCTGACTTTAATTGCTGAGTGCGCAAATACATCTGTTGACTGATCGCATTTGGCACGTGTTCTTTCTTCGACAAATGAGCTGCTTCTTGTTCAGTTAATTCCAATTCACTATAAACTACGCCGTCTCTCAGATGTTCTTTCGTGGCAAACACAAAATTAGGTATCGCTGTTGTGAAAAAGGTCCGGTGCTCTTGCTCTTTGATTATCGAAGAAATTTTTATCGCCAAATTGCGCGTGTCATTTACTAAAGCACCCCATTTTTTTCTTCCATCCCACCACCTATCATACGCTGTATTTGTTCGGAAGACCAGCAATAAAGAAATCACAAAACCAACAATCGAGTAAACGGACAATAAGGACTCCAACACCTCAATACCATCGAAATATTCAATCATTGCAAAAGAAAGAAAGGCTGAAAAAACGCCAATATAAATTATCTCTTTCCAAAGCATACGCAACGTATCACTCTTGTGCAGTGCAAAAATAAGTTTGAACCAATTTTTTGGGTTGTATTTAATCATACTTGCTTTTTCATGTGGTTTAACATCAATGACATCGTTGCAAATTGATAATTTGCAACCTCAATTTTTGGATCAGGGGTGTGGGTTTTTTCCGGTATACAAACGACCGTCATCCTCGCTGAAAGGGCTGAAATTATTCCGTTAAACGAATCTTCAATCACCAAACACTTCGAAGGGCTCACACCCAATTCTTGCGCAACTGTCAAATACACCGCAGGATGTGGTTTTCCAAACTCTTCATCCTCAGCGGAATGAACAACATCAAAGACAGAACTAATGCCCAAGGTATTTAGCACTGCTTCGATTAATACATTATAAGACGATGTTCCGAGGCCAAGCTTAATGTTTTTTGACTTCAAATATTCAAGCGTGTCAATAACTCCGGGCAATGGAACACCATTGTCCTCAATCAATGCAATCATTTTTTGGACAATCAAATTTTCTACATCTTTTACTGATAATCTTTCCCAGCCCACCTCTTGATGCCAATATGTAATCACTTCATCGATCCGCAACCCAACTGTTTTCTGAAAGTCTTTTTTCGTAATCATACAGCCTACAGAATGAAATGCTTCTTCCATGGCAATCTTCCAAAGAGGCTCTGAGTCAATTAATACGCCATCCATATCAAATATTACGGCTTTATATTTATTTGGATTTATCACTTTTTTGGGCAGATATTATACAACTTCATTTCACCAACTAGCGGATTTTTCTCGTCTGCCACAAAAATTGAATCTTTGTTTAAAACGACTATTGATTCACGCTGCGACATTGAATTAAATTTAAATGTTTTTACCGTTACTAATTTCCCATTAATCAGCTTCTTTACAATGTACCTGTCATAGGTCAATAAATAAAACCTGTCATTGTACTGATCAACTGCTGTAATCCCATCTCGCCACCATCCATTCTTTCCGATGAACGTGTATCCCGAACAGTACACTGTATAGTCTCCTGGACTCGTTGGAATCTTATAAATACGTGTGTTTCCTTTTGACGGGTTGGATCGGTCTTTGGTAAACAACCAGATCGAATCATTATAAAAAGCCATTCCTTCAGCGTCAAAATACATTGAATCCGATACAGGAGGAAATGATCGCTGTTCGCCGTAATTAAATTTAATGGTTTTTGCGCTCACTTCTGACTTTTTTAGCACATCCTTGATCGCAACTTTGTATATCTTCAGACCCAACCGTTTGTTTTCATTGTTACCAATGTCGCCAATATATATGAACTTATCATCAATCGTAATGTCCTCCCAATCTTTGTTTTTTGCATTCAAAACATCCACCTTTCGTATTATTTCCCCCTTTAGTGTAAGTAGATAAAGCCTACTCTTTCCGCCACCATCATTAAATGCAATTAGCGTTGTATCATTCAACAACTCCAATCCTGAAATTTCCGCAAGAGATTTTGACAGATCATAGTTTTTTATCAACTGGGCAGAGGCAGAAGCTCCAAGCAAGAGAAATCCAATTATCACGGCCAATGTTTTCATGACACTACCTTTAAATGTACCACATCTATTCTGTTGTGGCTTACTTCTTCTATTTCCATCAAAAGCCCTTCTACCTCAAGTCTCGTGCCAGCCTTGGGTATATTTGCTACATGATGAATTATAAATCCTCCTAATGTCTCATACTCTTCATTTTCACTCAATGTGAATTCATATGTATCATTTAAGTAATCGATTTCCAAACGCGCAGAAAACCGGTATTCATTTTCTCCTAATTTTTCTTCCAACAAGTCTTCTGTATCAAACTCATCTTCAATTTCTCCAAAAATCTCTTCAATCACATCCTCTATCGTAACAATTCCAGATGTTCCCCCATATTCATCAACGACAACTGCAATGTTCCCGCTACTCTTCGTGAAAAGTTCTAAAAGTTCCTTTCCTGGAGTTGCCTCAGGAACGAAAATCATTGGAAGCAGAATCTGTTTAATTTCCTCTGGTTTTTTAAAGATTTCAAATGAATGCACATAACCGATAATGTTATCAATGTTCTCCCGATATACAAGTATTTTTGTCTTTCCAGTATCAATAAATTTTTGCTGTAACTCTTGAATTGAATCCTCAATTTCAACAGAAATTAACTCTGTACGAGGGACCATACAATCACGCGCCTTAACCGAATCAAAATCCAAAGCATTTTGTAAAATTTGCATTTCATTCCCAAACTCTTCTTCATCTTTCATTCGATCGTTTATATCTTGCACATAATGCTCTAAATCCACTTTCGAAAACACCTTTTTATCGGTTTCGCTATCAATCCGAAACAACTTCAATACTGCACTACTTATTGCTGAGATAATATGTGTTGGAAAATAAAGAATGCCATAAATAAATAGCATTGGAACTACCGTATATTTAAGATATCCATTTGGGTTTATTTGAACGATGGCTTTTGGTAAAAATTCAGCGACAACAAGCACAAGAGCTGTTGAAAAAACCGTTTGAATAAACAAAACAATAGCGGTAGTGTGTATACCCCAGCCATATATAACTGGCTCTAAAACGTCAGCAGAACACAATCCAAAAAAGACCAGAGAAATGTTGTTTCCAAGTAAGAGCATTGCAATAAAATGCGCCTCGTTTTTATAAAAAACCCCTAAAACTTTGCTGCTAAGTGTTCCTTTGGATTTGTCCAATTCGATTTTCAATCGATTGGAAGATATATACGCTATTTCCAGCCCTGAAAAAAAAGCTGAAAACACAAGAGTGATAATAATACCAATAAAGGAAGCTTCCATGTATTGTGGTTACACGATGAAAGATACAAATTCTCGTGAACTAAAGAACATCATGCCCAATATCCCTCCGGAAAAATGCATTTTCAAACTCAATTTTCCCAACTGATTCATACGACTTTTTTAATGCTGTTTTGAGGTCTTTACCATAAGATGTTACTGCCAAAACACGGCCGCCTGATGTTGATACAACTGGACCATCTGGTGTTGTTCCTGCATGAAATACAATGGAATCAGTAATGGAGTTAAGACCAAAAATTTGTTTTCCTTTTTGGTACTTTTCAGGGTATCCTCCTGAAACCATCATTACTGTTGAAGCGCTTCTTTCATCAAACTGCACGTCTCTTTCTGAAAGTGTATTCGTTGCCACGCCTTCAAATAAATCTAAAATATCAGATTTTAATCGAGGTATTACCACTTCTGTTTCAGGATCTCCCATACGGCAATTGTACTCAATCACGTAAGGTTCATTTTTCACATTAATCAGTCCGAAAAAGATAAATCCCTTGTATTTAATCCCGTCAGCCTTCAACCCTTTGACCGTAGGAATGATTACTTGGTTTTTAATTTTGTCTAAAAATGTTGGGTTTGCAAACGGAACTGGAGAAACAGCTCCCATTCCTCCTGTATTTAACCCTTTATCGCCTTCGCCTATGCGCTTGTAGTCCTTCGCTTCTGGCAAAATTTTATAGGCGTCACCATCTGTAATTACAAAACATGACAGTTCTACCCCATCAAGAAATTGCTCAATTACAACACGTGAACTTGCCTCTCCAAATTTAGCGTCAGCCAGCATGTTTTTCAACTCGGCCTTTGCCTCATCTAAATCTTCAAGAATCAGGACTCCTTTTCCTGCAGCCAAACCATCGGCTTTCAAAACGTACGGTGATTTCATAGCGTCCAAAAACGCATAACCCGCTTCTAAGGTATCTTTTGTAAATGTTGCATATTTCGCCGTGGGGATGTTGTGTCGGCGCATAAATTCTTTTGCAAAATCTTTGCTCCCTTCGAGCTGAGCCGCTTCTTTGTTCGGACCCACAACGGCCACTTTCGCAAGTGCTTCATCCGCTTCAAAAAAATCGGCTATTCCATTAACAAGTGGATCTTCTGGGCCAACTACTACAATATCTATTGCATTCTCGATAATAAAGGCCTTGATGCCTTCAAAATCATTTACAGATAAGTTAATGTTTTTGCCATGATTCTTTGTTCCAGCATTTCCTGGGGCAATAAATAACTCTTCAAGTATTGAACTTTCTGATATTTTCCATGACAGTGCATGTTCTCTCCCTCCGGATCCTAGCAATAAAACGCGCATAAATTCTAATTAACAGTGTGCTAAAATTGATTCAAACATGGCTTTCCCATCTAAGTTTGAAAGCTCTGCATCTGCAGCTCTCTCAGGGTGTGGCATCATTCCGAATACATTTCTTGCTTCATTGCAAACACCAGCAATGTTATTAATGGATCCATTCGGATTTACATCTCCAGAAACTTCTGCCTGCTCAGTACAGTATCGAAACAAAACTTGATTGTTCTCTGTCAATCTTGCAATCGTTTCATCTGAAGCATAATATCTTCCCTCTCCATGTGCGATCGGAATCTTATATGCTCTATCTGGATTTAACCCTTTTGTAATCCCTGCAGTTGTCGGTTCAGGTTTTAAATAGACATTTTTACAAATAAACTTTTGGTTGTCATTGTGTAACAATGCTCCATCCAATAAGCCAGACTCAGTTAAGATTTGAAACCCATTACAAACTCCAAGTACATACCCACCATTTTCGGCGTGTTTAATGACCTCCGTCATAATCGGAGAAAGCTTTGCAATCGCTCCAGACCGAAGGTAATCCCCATAAGAAAACCCCCCAGGTAAAACAACAAAATCAACCCCTTTTAAATCTGCCTCTTTGTGCCACAAACGCTCAACTTCTTGACCAAGTAAAGATTCAAGAACATAAATCATGTCCTCATCGCAATTGGACCCTGGGAAAGTTACTACTCCAAACTTCATTTTTATTTGTTTTTATTGTGGGGGAACTGATGTATCCCTAATTTACTGATTTGATTCCTAATCGAATACAAAATTACGATTATTCACTTGCCAAAAAGTATAATGGAAAGAAAAATTTACACACCGAAAACAAAAACAACACATAAAAAACTATCGTCGTTGAATTTTTGAGATTTCTGTACCCAAAAGCATAAGGAAAAATAAACATAAGAGGTACAATCAAAACGCTAAGTACTTCCTTTTTCTGAAATAGCAGGTAGGCTATTAGGGCCAGAAAGAAGGAAAAACTTAGTAAAACCAATATAACCTTAAACAGCTTTTTCAATCGAATTGAGCTTTTCTGTAATTTTTCTCTCAACCCATTTAAAGAGAGAAAAAACAAAAGTACAACGATAGCCCCTAGTACAATAAGTTCTTTAAACCAGGTCTCAAAAGTAGCCGAACTAAGGTGGTCATTTGTTAGCTCAATTTGAAAAGTCAACTTATATATTCCTGCATAAACCAAAGGCAAGATTAAACCTATGAGCGTCAATATTAATTCACGAAAAACAAAAGGCCGAATCACCCAAATAATCCAAAATAAAAAAACAACAAAGCAGAGCATCAAAGGATCAAATGTAAGTGCCAAACCAACCAAAAACGCTGCGTTAAAAATTAAACTTCTTGCATCTTCATTTTGTTTTAATTGCAGCAATTGAGATAAGGAAAGAACAAAAAAAGTTTGAGCAACCCCCCAGCCATCGAGAAAATAGAACGAATGAAAAAAACTTGTTAACACAACATACAACAGCGCAGGTAAATATGTGTTTCGCTCCATAAAACCATTTCTATTGAAAAACATATTAATAAGAACGGCGTTTAGCATCACAAGTGCCCCTGCAATCAACTGAGACAACACGGATGTTTGTGCGATAATTTTATCCCAAAATCCGAAAACCACATTTGTGTCTGCAATGTGATGACTGCCCCACACATTAAGCGCAGCATATCCAACAATTATAAAGGGTAAAAGCAGGAGTACATACGATCTATTTCCGAAGAATATTCTAACCACATCAACGAAGATACATTTTTTATTCGCTCTTTTTTGCTTAGTAATTATCATAATTCTATCTTTAAGCCTTCTCAAGAAAAGAGATGTAATTTAACCCTAAAAAGGACAGGCTATGGCAACGGCAAGATATTCAGATAGTGACTTACAAGAGTTCAAAGATTTAATTAATGGTAAGCTGAAAGAAGCAAAAGAAGACCTTAACTTATTAAAAGGCTCTCTGTCTCATAGTGATGATCACGGCACAAATGATACGGGAAGGTCTTTTAATATGATGGAAGACGGTTCAGACACATTGTCTCGAGAAGAAGTGGCACAATTGGCTTCGCGTCAAGAGAAGTTTATTGCAAGTCTAAAAAACGCTTTAATGCGTATAGAAAATAAAACTTATGGAATCTGCAGGGTAACGGGGAAACTAATAAAAAAAGAGCGGCTGAAGCTGGTTCCTCATGCAACCTTAAGTATTGAAGCAAAAAATGCACAAAGTTAAAGTTCTGTGAAAAAAAACCTTATCATCGTTACGATTATCGTAACGATTGTTCTTGTGTTTGATCAGGTCCTCAAGATTTACATCAAATCCAACTTCTCCCCAGGAGAAACACACCCATTAATTGGTGATTGGTTTGTTCTAGAGTACATAGAAAACCAAGGAATGGCATTCGGAACAACCTTCGGTTCTTCCATCTGGGCGAAACTTGCATTGAGCCTATTTAGAGTCGCAGCAATCGTCGGTATTGTCTACTACTTGATCAAGCAGGCTAGAACTAAAATTCGTTTGGAATTTCTAATTGCAGTTGGATTAATTCTTGCGGGAGCAACTGGTAACCTAATTGATTCAATGTTTTACGACTACCTTTTCCCTGTGGACCAATACTTAAACTGCCATCTTGAATACAACCTGCTACCTGGCTCAGGAAATTATTATAATTGTGACTATTACGGCATTACTGAACGCACAGAAATACGGCACACCGGGTTTCTTTTTGGAAATGTAGTAGACATGTTTCAGTTCCGAGCAACATGGCCACAATGGATGCCTTGGATCTCTGGAAAGGAGGTTTTTCCTGCTATTTGGAACGTCGCAGACGCATCAATTACTCTTGGTGTTGTTCTTGTTTTTTTGAGACAACGCACTTACTTTCCCAAAGATAAAAATCAAGAAAAAAAGCGCTTTGCATTAAATGTTCCGTGGAAAAAAAAGACCTCTAACAATATCCCTCCAGAAACAGAGGAACAAAATGCTTCTGACACAAAGCAATAGTAGTTCAAGCGGCCACCTGTGATTGCAAAAATTAAAATCTAAACGTAACACCCCCCATTGCTTGAAACGACTGGACTGGCGCATTGTACCACCTTTGATAACGTTGAGATGCAAAGTTGTTAAACTGTATGAATGCAGATACTCTTTTGCTGTACCTGTATTCAACCCCAAAATTCGCGTCAACAATAAAATTTAATGTTTTAATATATTGATTGTTTTCCAATGTTACTCCCTCACCCGGACCGAAAACCAAGGCTTTGCGCCCATGCTCTAAATCAAGATCAAGATTCAACAAAAATTTATCAAATAAATTGTAAGCTCCCCGAAGCACAACTTGTAATTGTGGCAAGTTCCACGCATAACTATTGTTGTTAAGTGTATATGAATTCAAAAGACCCAACGCATCAATTTTTAGTTTTTCATTCAACTGATAGGCGATAGACCCCTCAATAAACGCAACGTTCATTGTATCATAAACAACTTGAAACTGATTCCCTATTGAATATACAGTGTCTGTAACAAACAATGCTTTGTTTTTGATGTTTGAAAAGCTTACACCAACATTGAAACTCATTTGCTTGCTCAATGTTCCTTTTACACCACCAAAAAAATCTATTGATGTATTTTCATTTTTTAGCTGCACATTAGAGAGAATGAACTCATTTTCGCCTGTCAAACTCTTAAATGATGTTTGCTTCATTCCTCCTCTTAAGCCGGCATATGGAATCAACATATCATTGAGCATGCTGTATTTAATCTCAAGATCCGGATAGATATGTGCGTTTACTTTATCAAGGCTGTTAAACACCAAATCAAGCCCTATTTTGGCTTTAAAACGATCATCTTGAAGGTGTGTTGTAATCGTTGGGTGCCAATTTACGAGAGTATTGTTCGAAACCAAGCCAGTGTACAAAGCAGTTAAACTTGAGTCCGGAACACCATACTTATAACCGTTGTAATTGACATTAAAATCAACCGCATAGGTCTCCTTCCCCTTTTTGATTTTTGCTCGCGAACTCAATGAGAAAAAGTTCTCTCGGGCTCTCCAGTCGCGTTCCAACTCAACTTTTGGTCGAAGAGAAACAAAATTGTTATAATTCAATCCAACACTATAATTCAACTTAGCACTGTCTTTCCGGTGAGAAAAAAATGACGTGCCGAAACCCCAATCATTGTATCGTTGGCGTATCGTCTGTGAATCAATCGTATCTGCATCTGTTGGATATGCATAATAGTGCAGCCCTTGATTGTCGTAATGGACATCTCCCCGAAGAGAATACCGTTTTTCATTAATTCCTCCGTAGAGACCAACACCGGTTCTGTCGAATTGTGCAGGAGCATATCCCTTTAAGTTCCCAAATGAGCTAAGGTGCTTAGCATGCGCCCCATAAATGTATTTCCTTGAGCGCTTTGAATCAAAGTAATATTCTCCGAGTGGCATCAATTCTGTTCCTACACCTGCTTTTATATAAGAGCTATACAATTGAGAAAGCCGCTCTTTGGTGCTAATCGAAGCTGGAGTAATTACTGAAACTTCCGATTCGACTTCGAACTTTAATTCAAGCAGCGGAAACGCTACCATAGGTGTTGAAATCGACGTATCTACAACACGAGGAGTTAATCCGGTTCTGTATGCCTTTTCAACTTCACGGCTTCCTGTAACCTCAATTTCATGGCCCTGTCCAAGCAACGATGTTGTGGCAAACACGGCTCCAAAAGCAACAATGTATTTTCTATTGGTCCCCATTACTCTTCGTCTATTTCTATTGTTTTTTCCTCTGCCTCCTCAATTTCCTTTGAAACATTTTTTAACTGCATCAATTCGTCCCAATATTGATTCGCCTGATCAATAATGCCGTCATCGCTAATTGGATAATGTTGTTGAATTGACTTCAAATCGCTTTCTGCTTGAAACAAATTATTCTCATTCATATATACCCTTGATCGTAAAATCAACCCTTTCGCCACCCAATAATTGTACTTTGGTTTCATTTTTAACAATCCTGAAATTTCATCATGTGCATCGTCCAATTTGTCTTCTTGAAAAGCAATGTCTGCAAGACAATATCGAGCCTCTGCTCCCATATATGTAGTAGTCGTTTTTACCAGCCAGTTTAAAGACGGTTTTGCCGCCTCAAATTGTGTAAGACTATAATTTGATAGTGCAACAGCATAATGTGCTTCAAGTTGAAAATCTCCATTTACCTGAGAGTTGGAAATCACTTTTTCGCCATATACAATCGCATTTTGCCAGTTTTCTATCTGATAATGACAACGCATTAAGCCTAATTTTGCATTAAACGATCGTTCTGGATTTTTTGCAGACTGTTCAAGTCTTTGGTAGTATAAAATTGCCGCTTCAAATTGACCTTCATTGTATAAGTACTTTGAAACTCGAACTGCTTGCTGTTCTGTATAGATGGTATTGTTGTTTTCATTAAGCGCTTCACGATATATCACAATTGCATTTTCCATATCGTCCAATTGGAAATAACAATTCCCGAGATAATCCTGAACCTCAGCTCTATAACGTCCACTCGGAAATTTTTTAATATAAGACTCAAGTTTTGGGATTGAATTTCTATACCGCTGCTCATCAGACAAAATACTATCATGATAGGCTTCAATTGCAGGAATGTAATATAAGTTTTCCTTTTCATCAGCACTGAATTCAAAACATGGATATTCTTGCGCTAATGCTTCAATCTTATTTGGTGCGTTAATTGCCAAATACAATTCTTTTAGCCCTCCTGCAATACGTGTACAAACATCATTATTTGTTTGCCCGTATGCTCCAATGATGTCTAAATACTCTTGCTCTGCTTGGGCAAATTCATCCTTTTTAAAGTAAAGGTCTGCCACATTGATCCGCGCATCAAGGTAAAGTCCCGATTCTGGATAATCAAAAATGATTTTATTGTAATACTGAAGAGCTTTTTCATAATTGCCATTCGAAAAATAGGTGTCCGCTACCGCTTTCACCGACGGTAACAAATACACTGATTCAGGATAATTGTTGATGATATCCAGTAAAGAAACAATTTTTTCAACTGATTTATCTTGCATATAACCATAGGTCTTTGCAATGTAAAATAAAGCTTGATCTTCAAACCCTGAGCGAAGATCGACGACCTTTTTATAAAATTTTATGGCTTGTAGGTTTTCTTTTAAAACAAAGTATGAATCTCCGATTCGCATGTAGGCATCTGCTTGCTTTTGCTTTCCCTCTGGAGACGACGTAACAAAACTTCTGAACGCTTCATTCGAGCGCTGTAACATGGCGATTCGTTGTAACTTTTTCCCCGCTTTATGATAAGCGTCTGCTTTGTTCAAGTAGGAGTATCCAACGCTATACATCGCCTCTTGTTTTAATCCAGGAGCAGTTGTTATTGGCAAAAGGCCAAAACGCTTATAAAGTTCTATTGCTTTGTCGTAATTCTTAAGTCTGTAATAAGAATCCGCAATCCAGTATACCGCCATACCAGAAATCGATGGATCAATTGGATATGTTTCAACGCGTTCGAATGACTTTATAGAATTCTTAAAGTCGTTTTTTTGATAGCGCTCAACACCCTGATTAAATGTTATTAATTGATATGCTTGCTTGAGTCGAACATTTTTGCTTGGTAATTTGTCCAAAGAAGCAAGAGCCTTTGAATAATTGTTGGTGCTCAAATAAACATTGACTAAATACTGGTAAATATCCTCCCTTCGTTCGGCATTCGGATAGCTAGTTAAATACAATTCAAATGCTTCGACCGCTTCATTGTATGGATTAATATCTAATTGATAACAAAGTACAGCATAATTGTAAAGGGCGTCCTCTTGAATCACGGGGTTTTTTTCAATGAATGCTGCGCCCTCGAACGCCGATCGTGCCGATAGTTTATTGTCAAGCTTTAGCATGCATTCTGCAATGTGATAATAAGCTATTTGCCCCAGACTGTCCTCAATCTTTTTTACTTTATTAAACATAGGTATCGCATCGCTGAAATATCCGCTTTTGTATTGTGCGTAACCCAAACGGTAATCCTCTTCGCGTGTTGTCTTGCTTGACTTATTGTGCTTTTCCAAATAAGGAACAGCCTCGTCAAATTTGCCAATACGATAAAATGCGTCACCGATCAATAGATTCATTTCATTCTCATCAATTTTCCCCTTTGTTCCAGCAACCAAGGAGGCATACTTTGTAACCTCCACATACTTTCCTTGCAAGTAATAAATCTGAGCAATGTAGTAAGGGACAAATCCTCCGAACTTCTCATGGGACTCAAGTTTTAAAAACCCTTCAAGAGCTACCGCATATTTCTCTTTTTGATAAGCAATATGAGAATAGTAATACATTGCGGGAGCGGCGTACTGTGAAGTATCATCCTTAATCTCAACAAATGCATTTCTTGCAGCATCAAAATTTGTTTCTTTAAAATTGGCGTATCCAACTTTAAAAAAATATTCCGCTCTATCTTCTTTTTGAACATCCTGAACATTCAACATTTCAAACCACGCCAATGCATCAACCCATTTTTTCTTGTAATAATAGAATTTTCCTAATCGAAAATTAATGTTGTTGCGGTAAATGCTCTCCGGATAATTTTTGTTAAATGATTTTAACAGGCTTACTGCATCATTGTTGTAAAGTTCAATTGCAGATAAAGCCTCATAATACAATGCCTTGATGTACATGGGATCCTCTGGTCGTTCAAACCCATCAAGAAAAACCCTAAACTCTCGCCTTGCAGCACCAAATTGTTCTTTCTCAAACAGCTCTTCAGCCCGATAAAAGTTTTCGTACTCACTATTGTACTTCTCTGATGTTTGTGCGGAGAGGCTGAGAGATATTAGTACCGAAAGAATTAAAAGAATTCTATTCATTTTTTCACTGCTTTAGAATCAAGTAAATTTACTTTAGATAATAACCACTATCTGCCAGTATTATAAAAGTTTTAAACGCGTTTCTGTTAAGATTATTTCGGGAATAATGATCAAACTCTATGCGGTTATCGCCACCTTTACATCAAAGATTTCCATTTGTGAGCAGTTTAATTGAAATAAAGTTAGGAGAAATTTGCCAAAACAAGTCCGTTGTTTTAAATGACATTAATGTCGATATTAAACCAAATGAATTTGTATACTTGATTGGTAAAACGGGAAGTGGAAAAAGTAGCTTGCTCAAGCTGTTGTACGGCGAATTAAAACTGTCGGGGGGTACCGGCCACATTGATAATTTTGATTTGAATGCTTTGCGTAAAAGAGATATTCCAAAACTGCGAAGAACCCTTGGAATTGTCTTTCAAGACTTTCAATTATTAACAGACCGATCCGTATTGGGAAACCTACTGTTTGTAATGGGAGCCTCTGGTTGGAAAGACAAAAAAGAAATGCATAAACGAGCAAAAGAAGTGCTGCAGTTGGTTGGTGTGGAAAATAAAATTAACTCTATGCCATTCGCCCTCTCTGGCGGCGAACAGCAACGTGTTGCAATTGCTCGAGCACTCTTAAATCGCCCATCACTAATTTTGGCAGATGAGCCCACTGGAAACCTCGACCCAGAAACATCAGAAGAAATAATGCGTTTGCTGCTGGCAATTAGTAAAGAAGAAAAAACATCTGTTTTAATGGCAACTCATGACATGTCGATGGTTGAAAAATATCCTGGTCGAATCCTTCGTGTAGAACAAGGGACAATTCGTGAAGTAAACACAATCAATCAATTTGATCCACTTTCTTCTTTTAATCCTAACGAATAAATAAGCGTCACTTATTGAACAAATTTTACTTCAAAAAGTTTTGCCCAATATTTCCCTGTCATGTATGTTTTGCCATCCAATTCATTGTGTGCAATGCCATTCAGCACGTCTCCAGACCCTCTGCCTCGCCCTTCAAGGATTGAACAGTCTATTTCTTCAAGGATTTTTCCTGATTCAGGATCAATAGCAACTACCACATTAGTTTGATAAACGTTTGCATATATTTTTCCATCGATAAATTCCAACTCATTCAAGGCTACAATTGGACCTTTGTCATTGTACACATCGATAACTCGCTCTACTTGGAATGATTCGGGATTTCTAAATGTAATCCGCTCTGATCCATCCGACATAATCAGTGATTTTCCATCATTGCATAGGCCCCAACCCTCTTGACCCACAAAATTGAATTCGCCATCAAGTTGAATGTAATTCTCATTCAACTTGTAAATAAAACATTTTCCTTCCCTCCAGGTTAATTGATAGACAAGACCGTTCATAACCGTAATTCCCTCACCGAAATAGTTCCCATCAAGACCCAGTGTTAAACCGTCTTTATCCATTCCATCCTCCAAACGAATCCTACAAACTCTGGAACTTCCATATTGTCCTGTCCCTTCATACAGGTCTCCATCATAAAAATCAAGTCCCTGTGTATAATTCATCATGTTATGTGGGTACTCTTTTACAACTTCAGCCTTTCGTTTTACAGGAGAAATATCTGAAAGAACCCGTAAATAACGGCTGTCTGTAAACTCTTTACCATCACTTGCTGTAGATAGCAATTGAATTGTCGATGTTCCCACTCGATCTGGAACAAACGTTACAGAAAGATCTCCTTTCGGAGCTTTCCACGACTTCAATACTTTTCCCAGATATACAACTTCAAGCTTTTTAATATTGTCTTCAACAAGCTTGATTTTTAACTCTGACTCTTTACCAACAAACGTGCCGGGGTCGCCCTTAAAATCAAAAATAGCAGCTGATGGTCTGATTGAAAAATCAAGAGGTTCATCCTTCAACAGCGGAAGCAACAATATCGCTCCACCCACAACCACAATGAGCAAGACAACTAAATATTTTTTCATCCTTTATTAAGTAACGATTCTATTTCTGATGCATCAATTCGGCCATGTGATGCATGGTATATTACGCTTTCTTCTTTCACCACTATAACTTGAGGGGACTGATGAGTTACGCCTGTAAGATCGGCAATTTCGTTTGATACGTCTCTGTGATTTAAAAGATCTAAAAGGTAAATCTGTGCATACTTACTGCCCAAAGACCATTGGCTCTCAAACCGATTCAAAGCAGCCGTTGATATTCCGCAGCGCGTACTGTGCTTGAATAAAACGATCGGCTCCCTTCTTGATGACCTCATCACTTCATTTAACTGATTTATTGACTCCAATGCGCACCACATCAACTTGTGTGAGCTATTATTTGATGAAAACATACCCATTACATTCCTGACGTAAATTGACGCAAAAATCGAACATCATTCTCAGAATACAAGCGAAGATCATTTACCTTATACTTCAATTGAGCTATTCGCTCTACCCCCATACCAAAAGCAAATCCAGAAAACGTTTTACTGTCAATATTACTTGCCTCTAAAACATTTGGATCAACCATTCCACATCCAAGAATCTCAAGCCAGCCCGTATACTTACAAACATTACATCCTTTCGAATTGCAAATAGTACAAGAAACATCTACCTCTGCGCTCGGCTCAGTAAAAGGAAAATACGACGGCCGCAGACGGATTTGCGCATTCTCACCAAACATCTCTTTCGCGAAATACAATAATGTTTGCTTTAAATCAGCAAACGAAACATTTTTATCTATATAAAGTCCTTCAACCTGATGAAAAAAGCAGTGTGCGCGTGCAGAAATTGCCTCATTGCGATATACCCGACCTGGAGAAATTGTTCTTAAAGGAGGTTGAGAATTTTCCATCATACGAACTTGCACCGATGAGGTATGTGTTCTCAAAGCAATCTCGTCTTTCGGTGTTTTTCCTTTTTCGATAAAGAAAGTATCCTGCATGTCTCTTGCCGGATGCTCTGCGGGGAAATTAAGTGCAGAAAAATTGTGCCAATCGTCTTCAATCTCCGGCCCTTCAGAAACAGTAAAACCAATACGAGAAAAAATTTCTATAATCTCTGATCGAACCAATGATAAGGGGTGTCTAGTACCAATCTCTATCTGGTCGCCTGGTCGCGAGAGATCTAACTTTTTCGCTGTTTTTGATTTATTTTCAACGCGATCTTTGAACGCATCAAATTTTTCTTGTACGAATTCACGCAATCCATTTATGAGCTGTCCAGCTTCGCGTTTTTGACTTTGATCTACATTTTTTAAATCTGTAAACAACGCTTTTACTTTGCCTTTTGATCCTAAAAAACTGATCCTAAACGCTTCAAGTTCCTCAATTGTGTTGACGGCGTACTTTTCTGCTTCTTCGCGTATTTCTTTAACTTTATGCTCCATTCCAACTCGTAACTCCAACCACCACATCTCTAGTAAATTTCGATGCGTAGATCAGTTATTTGTAACTTTTTATCTCATTAATTTGTTCTATTATTGTAACCAACGAACACTTTACGGCGTACGAAGTTAAGAATTAAGCACTAAAGTTCTTTTATATAATCTAAATAGATTATCTTTGAAAGTCGTTGTTTATTAGGAAAGACATGAAAAAGTTCGGAGTCAAATTAGGGTTTTTAGCGGTTGTGTTACTCTCAATCGTTCTACTACAAGCGTGTAAAAACGACAATGCGTCTATTGTGAAAATCTTTGTGCGCTCTGCAAGCAACGATGTTGTTCAAGGTGCAAGAGTTGTAATTATTGGGGATGTTTCATCAAATCCCCCTACAATGGCCTATGTAGACACTGTATATACCAACGCATCTGGTTATGCTTCTTTTAATGTCCAGCCATACTATGATGCCGCTGGTGAAGAAGAAAACCCTGTTGCTTACTTCGATATAATTGCTCAACAAGGAGAGAAACAAACGAGTGGATCAATTAGAAGTCGCGTACACACCACAGCAATAGAAACTGTGGTCCTTCCAAATTAAAAACATACTATGAAAACAAATAAATACATTTTTATCGGCCTTTTCTCTCTTTTCGCTTTCACAATGCTTTTTGCATGTAGAACAAAAGGTGAAACAATTGCAAAAATTCAGATTAGAGATGCGAATGGTGACCCTGTTTCAGCCGCACAGGTTGTGCTTTACGGTCAGTCAACAACATCGCAGGCGTCAGTTTTTTTCGATACCACATCTTCCAATGCTGTTGGTGAAGCAATCTTCAATTTTGATGATGAATATCAATTGGGGCAAGCAGGAGTTGCTGTGCTGAATATAGACGTTCAGAAAGGAACTGCTAGTGGTTCGGGAATTATTAAAATTGAGCCTGAAGCAATCTCCGAAGAGACAGTATTCGTCCAGTAACATAATTCTCGACTACAAACAATCAAACGTTGAATGCATTAATTCATCCTGTTCTGGTTTTACGAATAAATAATGTCACTTTCATCAACCAGGTGGCCTCCCTGCATTTTTAAAAAGAGTTGTATCAATGCTACAACATCTTTTTCACAATATACTTTTATTCTCTCCAGGTCTCCATCTTCGTAATAAACGCGGGCAACATCTGCCCCTGATATGTCGTCTTTTGGGGTGGGAATATCAAAAACATGACACAACAGTGAAAGTGAAGTATATGCTTTAAAATCACCAAACTTCCACAGCTCCATCGTGTCCAAATGTCCTGTTTCCCATGGTTTTTTCCCCGCAATATCTAGTGTGCTTGGCAAGCGCACTCCATTGATCAACATTCTTCTGCAGATATATGGGAAATCAAATTCTTTAGCATTGTGCCCACATAAAATTGAATACGGTGAATTATAATGCTCATCTAAAAGACGCTTAAATTGCCTTAAAAGCGTTTCCTCGTCGTCATGATAAAACGACTTCATCCTAATTTGGCGGCCTGTAGATGTTTGTGATACAAACCCGACAGAAATACAAATTATTTTTCCAAACTCTGCATAGATTCCTCCACGCTCACCATAAAGGTCTTCAAAACTTTTGTCCGCCTTCTGTAAAAACCGTGTTTTCCCTTCAAAAAGCTCTTGCGCATATTGATCAACATCTGAATACCTATAGACCTGCGGAACCGTTTCTATATCTAAAAACAAAACTTTCTCTAATTGCACTTTCTCTAACATTCTTTCAATTAATGAATTGGTTGTTATCTTGAATTTAGTGAAATATTGCAAATCAAACATAAAAAAGGCAAATTTGTATAAACCCTAGAAATGGCGGAGGATTTTATAAAAATAACGGGAACAAAAAGTGAGATCTATCAAGCTTTAATTCCACAAATTCAAGCCTTGGTAGGCGCAGAGTCAGACTTTACAGCAAATCAAGCAAATATAGCTGCTGCCGTTAAGGAAAGTTTTGATTTTTTGTGGGTCGGATTTTACAATGTAAAAAGTGACTCCTTGGTTCTTGGCCCTTTTCAGGGGCCTGTTGCTTGCACCAGAATAAAAAAAGGAAATGGCGTTTGCGGAAAAGCTTGGGCAGAAAAAAGGCCCGTCGTTGTTGATAATGTTAATCTTTTTCCAGGGCATATCGCTTGTAGCTCCAAGTCTAAAAGTGAAATCGTTATTCCATTAATTAAAGAATGTGAAGTTGTTGGAGTTTTAGATATTGATAGTGAGCAGCTTGCTGCTTTTAACAATGAAGATTTGTTGTATTTAAATGAAATTTGTGAATGGTTTGTAAATACATTGTAATTGCTTTAGTAGGACTCATTGTGTCCTCTTGCGCTCAAATCGGTACAATTAATGGTGGAGAAAAAGACATTGCTGCACCCAAACCAATCATAGAAAAAACTTTTCCGCAAAACGAGACGGTTAATTTCAAAAGTAACACCGTCACAATACCATTTGATGAATACTTCAAACTTGTCAACCCTCTAAAGAACATACAAATAATTCCCCCACATGCCTCGTTGACTTCTTCAGTTAAGAGAAAAACTCTTCATATCACATGGGATGATACATTAGAATCAAATACCACTTATGCCATCTATTTAACCAACGCAGTAAAAGATTTAACCGAAGGAAATGATACCATCATTCAATACGTTTTCTCCACTGGGTCTTTTTTAGACACCCTATCTTTTTCCGTTGGGGTTGCTGATGCATGGACAGGAGAACCAATTCTTGATTGTGTGGTTGCAATGTATCACCCGGAAACAAATAAACTAATTAGTTTTACAGAGCCCAAAAATGGAATAGCGACACTGAATTACCTGCGGCCGGGATCATACCACGTCGTTGCTTTTGTTGATGAAAATGGAGACCTTAAACCACAGCCCTTCGAGAACGTTGGGTTTATCGAACAAGGAGTAGTTGTGTTGGACTCGTCATTTGTCGACTCTATACCCTTGAGAGTTTATACACCTGAATTGTTGCCTAAAATAACAGCCATTCACCAGTTATCACCTTGCGTATTTGAAGTCGACTTCAATACGTTTATTGAGTCTCCAATAAGTTTTACCGTTAATGGTGTCCAACTGAAAGAAACAGAATATGAATTGTCAACTCCCACAAAAGGACATTTCAAACTCATAAGACCCAACACATCAAAATTAGAACTTATTGTAACCTCAAACAATATACATGATACAATCGTACAACGACTTAAACCGATAATAGACTCTTCGTTAACTATAGAACAAAACATCAGTCTTCGCTATCTAGTAGATGATAACAAAACGAGCCTAACTCTGAACACAAACGGATGGATGAATGAAAAAAACAGCATCGACACGTCTCAAATTTATCTTAAAAATAGTCTTGATTCTTCAATTGTTCGCTGTTTAGGTTATTCTTGTCAGGGTACTTCTGTGACATTGGACTTTCCTACAGGTCTCGAAGGTAGTTATGTTCTCATTTGTGAGAAAGGCGTTCTTTTTTCATGTTCTAAAACAGCTGGACGTTTCGAAAAAAAAATTACGCTATACTCACTCGATGCATACGGCGAGATTAAGCTGGATTTAAACAACTACGAAGGAGCGATTTGTGTTGAGGTTCTGCTCCGTGAAGAGTTGGTCCGAACACAAACGTTTGCAGCTAATGATGAAAAATTATTCTTTTTAAAACAGCTTCCCCCTGGTGAATACTCCTTTAAAGTTGTCCGTGATAAAAATCAAAATGGTCGCTGGGATGTGGGCAACTACTCAGAACTCATTCAGCCTGAGCCAGTAGACATCTACTCAAAAAAAACAAAAGTTAGAGCGGGCTGGTTGGTTAACTTGAAATTGTCCCCAAAAGAAAAGGTGAAATGAAAAATGCCTTCAGTAAGTGGAAAATATTTGTTGCGCTTGCATTTGGTCTGCTCATCTCTTTTTGGATGCTTTACAATGGGTTTGCGGACAAACAATTTGTCGAATGTGCACCAGGAGAAGGTACCCATGAGTGGGTTGATGCCAACAACAATGGAAAGGTTGATTTATATGATGAATCCGATTTCATCTCAAACGAAAGCGGGGCTTATAAAATTCAATCTACTCGTTCAGCTCTAAACGACGTGAGCTGGTCGCCATGGTCTCTTTATTGGATCCTTCTTGCTGTTCTATTTACTTTTGGAAGAGATTTCTTTTACATTATTCGAATACGACTTCTAACCCATAAAAAACTCAGTTGGAAAGCCAGCTTTTTTGTGATAATGATCTGGGAATTTGCATCTGCCTTATCGCCGGGCGTGGTTGGAGGTGCCGCCGTGGCTATGTTTATACTTAACCGTGAAAAGGTCCCTTTTGGAAAAGCGACGGCAATCGTAATTATCACAGCATTTATGGACAACCTTTTTTTCATTTTAATGATTCCATTCGTGTTTTTGTTTATCGATAACCATGACCTTTTTCCAAGTGAAGCAGGGTATTCGCTGCCCCTAATGTGGGTGTTTTGGCTCGGGTTTTTTATAATTCTCTCTGTCTGTATTTTTCTTTATCTCACCTTGTTTTGGTTTCCTCATCTCGCATCAAAAATACTACTCGCTCTTTTCAGTCTGCCTGTTATTAGACGTTGGAAGTTCATTGCTCGTGAGTGGGGAACAGATATTGAGCTTGCCGCAAAAGAATTTCAGATGGAGTCAGCCGGATTCTGGATAAAAATATTTTTATCGACGCTTGCTAGTTGGGTTTCTCGCTATTTGGTGATTAATGCAGTGTTCAATGCTTTTGTTGAGCTCGGATTTCTTGATAATATCAAAATTCTTGGACAACAATTTGTGCTCTGGATCTTTATGCTCATCAGTCCAACACCAGGAGGAAGTGGAGTTGCTGAGTTTGCATTTGGTGAATTGCTTTCCGGTTTTACCTCTTCTGCACTTCTTGTTGGTGTTTTGGCACTAATTTGGAGACTAATTTCCTATTTTCCATACCTTTTTCTAGGATCAATCATCTTGCCTGTTTGGTTAAAGAGAACACAAGGCAAAAAACATTAACCTACATTTGCTTCGTCTTTGAAGAATAAATTAAAACTCGCTATTCCGGCCACAATCGCTAGAACGTAAACAAGTTCAGGAAAAATAACGAATTGACTCAAAGCAATCGTTAAACCAGAAAAACCGACACCAAACAAGAGCGCCTGTATGTGGTCTCTCCAGAGTTTTTTTATCGATGTCACTCGATGAAGACCGCGCATCAGAAAATTCATTTTATAATTTTGATATGCCGAAAGACAAACCAATGGGACTAAAAAGTATCCTTGTTTCACCCCAAGATCTTCATAATTCCAAAAAGCCGTTATTTGATGAATAAACGATATTTTCGGATGAATGCTTCCCATTGCGAAATGCATTAAAAGAAAAAGGAAACATACTACAAATAGACTCAGTACTGTATAGAAAAACCAATGCAATTCAACTCCTTCTATTCCTTGCGTTTGCCTTATTTTTATGGTTTTTAAACACATCGTTCCTTCCTGAGCAAGAACATCAAACGCATAAAAAAGTAAAATAAAATACACACTCCAGTCCCAGACAAAAAACCCAAGCAAGGGTAGAATTGCTTCAGAAACAATAAGTACATTTTTTTGATTGAATCGCATTATAAAAATCGAATACTGTCTGCATAAACTCGTGACAACTCAAAGTTTGGATTGTACTCAAGTGCTTTAGCAAACGACTTTAAAGCTTGTGTTTTATTTCCTAAACCATCGAAACACATTCCCAAGTTGTGCCAAGACTCCACATGCCGGGGCTCTGTCTTTAGAGCACTTTTATAAAGATATATGGCGCTGTCCAAATTGTTATCTGTAAACTGCTTAATCCGCGCCTGATGAAATAATCCCATTAAAACGTTTGCTTCTATCGTATCAGCAGCCATCTTTCGGTACAGTGTTTTTGCTGTTTCGATATCACCATATTCCTGCTCACAATAAGCAATATAAAACCTTAGCTGTCCTTCCAATTCCGGTTTTATCTTTGCGGCCGACTTATAATACTCCAAACATTGTGGGTTGTTGTCATCTTGATAAAGCTGAGCCAATAAAAGATAGGCTGCATAAAATTCAGGATCCTGTTGAATTGCCGTTTTGTATGAGGAAATTGCCTTATCTCTATCCCCGATCATTGTATAATTTGTTCCTTTCAAAACATATCCATCTCGATAATGTTTATCAATCCTCAACGCTTTATTAATTTGTTCAAACGACGAATTAAAATCTCGTTGATAGGTATATGTTGCCGCCAACCCAACAAGCGCTTTTAGATTTTTGGGTTGTTTCATAATAATGCTTTTGTACAGGCGCTGTGCTGTTTCAACTTCAGCTGGTGATCGTGTATCTCTTCTGTTTATTACTTCTGCATATAACAGACGTGCTTTAAGGTTGTTTGTATCCAAACGAAAGGCTTTGGCCGCATCAACAAGAGCAAGGTCATACGTATAATTTTCGATCCTTATTTCTCCACGTTTTAGCAGTAAAGGAATACTGTCTGGATGGGCCCGAATCAAACTGTCAATATTCAGATTAACATCGTCTAGGGTTACTGTCTGATTTTCGGGTGATTCGCAGGAATACATTTCCAAAACAACAGTGGAAAGAAAAAGAAAAAGAAAAATCCTCATACTTGCAAATTTATTGGATTTTTCGAGATTACAAACAAGGGCAAGCAACACATATTATCCTTTACGTCTTTTAACATTTTTGATGGTATATTTTAAGTAATTTTGTACCATGTCAAATTGGAGAAAGTTAGCACTATTAATTGCTGTTTTATTTGTTGTTGATCAAGTTTTCGGACAGGGTTGTTCACAGTGCAGATTAATTTCAGAGCAAGGTGCAGGCCATGGTGGCGCAGAAGTAACAGAAGATTCCTTTGGGAGTAATATTAATTTCGGCATTCTCTACCTTATGGCCATTCCATACATTCTTTTAATGTTCTTTTTTCGGAAGCAAATTGCACGCCTTTTTAAAACATTAATCAAACGCTAAGCACTCTAGAACCGTCTCTTTTTGGATTTGAAAAGTGCATCATGCAAGTTTGTGTAGGACAATGAAAACTCAAGAGACCCTTGGTATACTTGACGCAATAATGAAACTGTTAAATCATAAGACGCCCCAAATTTAAACCCTCTCCAATCAATAGCGACAGACGGACAAATCGCATCTCCCCAACGAAAGTAACTTCCAAAAGACAGATATGCATTGTGTGCTAAACCTGTAAGTTTGGTTCCGTTCTCAAATCGGTAACGCATCATAAGTCCGATAATTGTCTCCTTCTGCTCTCCCTGTATAAAGTGCGCAGCAGAAGCATCAAAAGACCATTTTGAACCTACAATTTCTGAAGTAACACGTGTATGAACAACAAACTTACGGTTCAGTTTTTCCCCATAAAGACCATTAGAATATTTTAGTGATGGGGCGTTCAAGTGAAAGCCTGATAACCCAAATTGAACCTTTAAATCATTACTCCTTGCAAAAGAACTTCTCGATCCATCAAACTGATAAAAAAGACCTGCTGACGCGTCAAGATATGAAAAAGAAGGTATCGAATTTGCCTCACCACTTATAATTGTAGGGTCAAATCCTGCACCTCCCCATTGGCTATTAAATGTCACTGCGTTTATGTCGGCCGAACGCTGGCCTATACCTGTTTGGAGTCCTGCCGATATAATATGGCCACTTCTTCCCATTGGAATAACACCACTCACTGACAGCGCCCCTTGAGTCAGCCCAAAATTTGAATCGCCACCAACATCATTAAAAAAAAGCAACCCAAGACCTGCATAAGCACGATCGTTTGTTCTGGACTTCCCTAAATTCACGTCTGCCGCGACTGCCGTAGACATAAATTGAGTAGATGTTCCCAACCATTGGTTTCTATGGTTAATAGTGAGCCGCTCCCAACCGTCATAGACTCCCGTTGCGGCCGGATTAATTAAGAGTGGTGTAGAAGTCGTTTGAGTAAAGTGTAAATCTTGTGCTGTCACACTTTGTAACAATGCCGCACCAAATACTGTTAAAATTATTTTCTTCATCGCTTCTATCTAAATAATGTAATATTTCCTGACAACAACTGGCCTGAGCCGTCATTCATAACAGCTTCTAACATATATGCATAAACGCCCGAATTACAGGCTTTATCATTGATAGTTCCGTCCCACTCCATCGCCTTATCGCTCGACTCAAGAATTTTATTTCCCCATCGGTCGTAAATATGTATCGTAAACGACTGAACGTCCAAACCAACAACAATAGTTAAGACATCATTGTTGTTGTCGCCATTCGGAGAAAAAGCCGTCGGAACATAAATTCCATTGACACACCCAACACCTGAAGAGTCTGGGTCACATGGATTAAATGGATCAGATCCATTTGCAATTTCCATCTCATCTGTCAGTCCATCGTTATCACAATCGACACCAGAAACAATTGGTAATGTAATTAATGCAATACTGTAGGAACAAGGATCGTTCAAATCATATCCACTAACCAATTCAGAGGCGTCCGTTACACCATCACCGTCAGTATCAATTTGACACGCAGGGTCGGAATCATCTGGGTCACACGGGTTACATGGATCTGATGTTCCGCTCGGAACCAAAACCGTTAGCGGGTCGTCAACTCCTAAAATTTCTTCACCGTCTGTTAATCCGTCTGCATCTGTATCTGCTACAAAAGGGTCGGTACACCCTGCCACCTCATCGACATTTAATACCCCGTCAAGGTCAGAATCACAGGTTGGGGAATTGGTGTAAGGATCACATCCATCACAAGGGTCAGAACCAGCCGTAACCTCTGTTCCATCATCAATTCCATCACCATCTGTATCTGGGTTATTTGGATCTGTACAACCTGCAATCTCATCAACATTTAACAATCCATCTCCATCAATATCTGGATTCTCTGGAATAAATACTGCAATAATACTATCAGCCGCAGAGATCGATAAGCTATTTGTATCTTCTGTAATTGCATTATTCATTGGACCAACAACAAACTCCCAACGGTCGAACACGTACCCAACATTCGGTGTTGCTATTGTGTTGGTATTAATTCCTCCATAATAGGTTGTCGCCCAAGGGTATGTTGGGGCAAAAACAGAGTTTACTTTAATTGTTCCAGCATTTGAAGGGACAACATCGAAAACTACAGGAAACGGTCCCGTTAAACTGTAACAATCTATTAGACCTTGTTCTAACGCTAAACATCTTGTATCAATAAAGTCTTTTAAATCTTGAACATTTGATTGCCACCCAGCCATTGAGCCCCCCCATTTTGCGACTTGACCCGGCATTTCAGGTGCTATTTCTAACAACATGCTGTCCAATAACTGATTCATGTAAGCGCAAGAAAAATGCGTGTTTACTAAATCAATATATCTCGAAACATAATACTGCTCTACTACTGGATTTTCTGCAATTAGCTTTTCAAGTATGTCTGTATGTCCTTGTCCTCCTGGGTTTGGTAGGTTCTCAGCATTACATGGGTCAGCATTTGCTGTCGCGTCAGGTATTCCTGTATAGTTCACATAGTGCCCAAAGGTAGCGTCCATATCCCATAATGTGTACCTCCACTTCTTTTTAGATCCCAATGGGTCCATCCCTCGGAACCATGCAGTGTTCCAATTGAGCCAGTCTTGATTTACAACATATGAGTTGAACATAAAATAATCACAAAGAGACGCCCATTTTAATTGGCTTTTTACATAAGTCCAATCTGGGCCTGGTCCCATATTATTTGACATAATAAAAGCCACAAGCGCATCCCAGTCAGATTGAGAATTTGGAGCTCCGTACTCTTCCCATGTGCCTCCCCAAGTTTTTAAATATTGAAGATTGAATTTGTCCTGATCATAGTAATACTCTGTGTAATCATGATCATCTGCTTTTTCCCGTATTTCATATACCCCCCAATATTGACCGTTCAAGTAAACTACTGCCGGGCGCCATGTTCTTTCATCAAGCAACATGTCTGCTCGAATTGAAAGTGTATGAACAAACGCATCGCGAATGTGCGCTCCACCATTTTCGAAAGGATAATTGTCACTAGCACCTGGCTTTAACATTATTCTCTGGAAGTCTTCTCTCGGCGTATCCGCTGGAAACAATTGGTGGTCAATGTCATCATTATAACCAAACTGATCCCTCATAATGAAATCAAATCCACGTTGAGCATAAGCCCAAGAGTCATTTCCGTGTTTATTGAAATGGCCATCTCCTTCGTCAATAAAGGTGCCGTCTTGTTCGAAAAGTTCAAAACCACCCACCTTGTTGGTGCCTCCTCCAAAAAATCCTCCTTGGTTTCCATTTGCGACAAGATCATACACATCATCACTGTAGACTGAAACAACACAAACCCCGTGATTTTCATTGATAAAATAAGTGTTCGATTCTGTGAAACTAGGCGCGTCTGCACCAAAAGCGGTTGCACGAAGAACTGTTGTTGTGGAAATATTTATCGGACCTGAATAAGCTGTTGATGTTGGGGTTGGGTAAGAACCGTCTGTAGTGTATCGAATGGTTGCTGCCGGATCTGCACATGAAAGTGAAACATCCTGAGCTCCTGGATAAAATCCTGGGGCAACACTCATTGTTGGTTTTGGTTCATAAAAGTTTTGGGCTCCAACATTCGGCGCTCCAGGTGTTGGTATAGTAAATAGTTTCCAATCCGGAGCAGTATCTGTTGAGCGTCCCACAGAATGATCAATTTTTGTCATATGAACAATTTTGATCGAGTCAATTACATTCCCAAGTGTATTTGAAAGAATGATCCATTCATTTTGGGTTTGCTTCAAATTAAAATTTGGGTGTAACTGTCCTCCTATAACCGTATTTCGTCTTGAACACATTACGACTTGATATCCATTTGCTGGAATAGTAGCGCCTGGAATTTGCCACTTTAATAGATTCGAAGATTTATCTGACAAGTAGAACCCTGTAAGATCAATGTCCGCTCCGGTTGTATTTAATAGTTCAATCCAATCTTCATTTTCTCCATAATTATCTGTAATCCCATTCATATTAGAACAGGAGTATTCATTGATAATTACTTGAGCATTAACTCCACCTAAGAAAAATAAAAAAAATAAGAGGAGAGAATTTTTAATGTTTCTAGTTTGTTTCATAGCGTTTGTATGTTGATTAATCACCCAAAATGTTTTTTTTAACAAATAGAGCCCTTCGAAAATAACTATTTTCTGCTGGATTTGCTAACATTTTGTATATTGGAGACGTAAAATCAGACAATCTGGTTGTCTATATTTTTCGCCCCACAAACTAATTTTAATTGAGACTAACTTTGTTAACTATGAATTTCAAATCTCCTCTATCCTTCTTTTTTATTGCTATTGCTCTTTTTCTCACTACTGGGTGTAACAAAGTTGAAGGGCCGGGTGGCGCTGCAACAATTAAGGGTATTATTCATGTACAAGAATACGACGGTGCCAACAACTTAATCAATGAATACGATGCCCCAAAGTTTGATGTTTACATTATATATGGAAACGAAGAGGGAGAAACCTATTTTGATGACGATATTGAGACCTCTTTCGATGGGAGCTTTGAATTTAACTATCTCGAGCCGGGAAATTATCAAATCTTTGTTTATGAAGACTGTAACACCTGTCAAAGTGGAAGAGAAGCTAAAATGATAGATGTTACCATTTCAGAAAAAAAAGATATTATTGACCTCGGTACAATAAATGTATTTCAGAACTTTTAAATGACAAAGATGAAAGTATTTGCATTTTTTCTGTTTGCAGCACTCTCTTTTTCCTCTTTTTCACAAAACCATGAAACAATGGTTTGGACTGAACTTGGTGTTCGAGGAAATCTAATTAAAAAGTCTGACTGGGCAATGGAGCTTAATACGCGTTTTAATGAAGAAGGTGTTGCCACTTTTTTCCCACAACTCGGTATAAATTATAAAATCACAAAATGGCTTAAGCCGTCCATAGACTACCGTTTTTTAGTAGATAAAAACAAATATGGCAATTACAAAACGTCTCACCGTGTGAATGTGAATCTGAACTTTAAATCAAAAGTTGCTAGGCGGTTCTATATGGGCGCTAGAGTTCGATATCAGTATGGTTTCGAGCAGTTTGGTGCTCCCGTGTCGTACAATGATGACTTTGACCAAGCAATTCGCTTAAAACCATCATTTTCTTACGATATTAGTAACAGTGTTTTTACACCGACATTTTCAGCGGAATGGTTTTATAACCCTGAATTAGGTGAGAATGGTAGGCAGTTCACAAAAATTCGAATCGCAATCGGTTCAAAACTAGAACTCGAGGGGCCACACAGTGTTTCATTTAAATACCAGCTTGATAAACGATTTAATAATTTTGCGTCTGGCGTGAGACATGTCGCATCATTTTCATACGAATACAAGCTCTAGTTTTCTGTTGGCCCTGTTGATGGTTGAACTGTTAAGACAAGGTCTAGGACTTCGCCTATTGTTGTGTTGGTTATCCCTTGTTCAATACTGAAGTTGTACTTTCCTTCTACCGGTAATTTGCGTTGCTTGAACGAAAGGGGGGTTTCCACAACGGATCCAGTTTTTGTACCAATCCATGATCCGTCTGGGTTTGTTATTTTTATCTCATATGGTTCGCGCCCTGTTTCTCCGTTTGGTGCTTTTGTATTCATAAAAACCCATAAGTTATTGTACTTGTAATCCGTTGTCGTCCTGAGGGTTAATGTAAAATCATAAGATTGATCTAGGTCGTCAATCGACACTACAAACTTTGCCTTTTGACCATGCTTCCACTCTTTATTTGTAAATGAATAGGACTCCTCATAGAATGGAGGCTCAGAACAAGAAAGGAGAGAAACAAAAATAATTATGAAAAAAATACTATTTCGAATTTTCATTGTTGTTCTTTTGATTTTCCGTTGGCCTTTTTCTATTGTTTCTATTTCTATTATTTTTATTGGATTTTTTGGTTGGTCCCCCTCCTTGTTTGTTTTGCGGTCCTTTTCCTCCTCCTTGGCTTTTTCTATTTTTGTTTGGGCGCTTTTTCTTTTTCTTAAAAATATGTTCAAACCGGTTGAGACTATCTTGCCCCACAACATTGGTATAGTCCGGTTCTTTTTCCTCTACAACCTCCATAAAATCTGTCAAGTCGTATGGTTTTTTACCCTCCTTATTCATCCGAATAATTTCGCGAACACGGTCTGGGTTTAAAGGAATTAACCCTGCATTAAACTCCCCCTCGTATGCATATGACATTTGCCTTTTAAACACATCCGTTTTTATATGGATCGCTGTGCCTTTTTCGGTCTGTAATTTGAGGTCTCCTTTTGGAAAAGCCTTAATCGCATCCAAATACATGTCCAGTTCATAATTCAGACAGCACTTTAATTTTCCGCATTGCCCCGCTAGTTTTTGTGGATTTAAAGAGAGTTGTTGGTAACGCGCAGCAGAGGTAGAAACAGACCTAAAGTCTGTAAGCCATGTTGAACAACACAGTTCCCGTCCACAGGAGCCAATTCCCCCCAACCTTGAGGCCTCTTGTCGAGCACCAATTTGACGCATTTCAATTCGGATTTTAAATTCATCCGCCATGTCCTTAATCAATTGGCGAAAATCAACACGCCCCTCTGCCGTATAATAAAATATTGCTTTCGTTAAATCTGCCTGATATTCAACGTCAGAAATTTTCATTTCCAAACCTAAGTTCACCGCCAAGGTTCTCGATTTATACATCACTTCTTTTTCAAGAGAGCGGGCTTTTATCCATTTATCAATGTCTTCTTGCTCGGCAATCCGTATAATCTTCCGAGCCTCAGAAGGCTTGAAGTTTGGGCTTTTCTTTTTTACCTGTATTCGAGTTAGTTCGCCAACAATAGAAACAACGCCAACATCTTTCCCTGGGGCCCCTTCTACGACCACCACATCTCCTACCTGAAGAGAAAGATTTTTTACGTTCTTAAAAAATCCTTTTCGGCTATTTTTAAACCGAATTTCTAATATATCATAAGGTGTTTGTCCTCCTGGTAACGCCATATTTGACAACCAGTTGTATACCTCTAATTTGTTGCAACCACCAGAACTACAGGTACCATTGTTTTTACATCCGTTAGGAGTTCCATTACTCCCACAACTGGCACAACTCATAGTCTAATTTTGTTTGATGTAAAAATACACAATTAAAAGCTATGGCGGTCTTTTAGTCTTTGCGAAGATTTAAAGAGGTGTGTGTGGAAAATCATAGACACTCATTAATGTTCACCAACCTATTGTCAAAACAATCCATTTTTCTCTTACACCAACTATGCACCATGAATGTAGCGCATTACATTAAAACTAAGATTCGTAAACAGTATCTTCGAGTTTGCATTTCTTTCAATGTGATAATGGGCTTCGTTGAACGTCTTCATGAAATCAAAAACATTATTCCCACTTATAAACTGCGCAAACTTTTCTAAAAAAAGGTGTTCTTGCTCTGAAACTTTTGTTAAATGGTCCTCCGTGTAGTTTTGCAACATGCTTTGGCGAAACATATGAAGGGCGTATTTCAAAAATACTTTTTGCTGTTCTCTACTAACCGCGGCTGTATTCTCTGCCCATTGAATCATTTCTAAAACATCTTTCTTGTAACAAACCCTCATTAGCTGAATGAATTGGTCGCGGTTTTCATTTTGATTTTCATGACTCCCTAACAACGACAAAGCCTCAATTACATCTCCATCTCCCATTGATGCTGCACTCTCAGCCTCCCCAGAACCAACATTTAATGTGTTTTTTAAGTGTTGTGTAATCTCTTCCGTTTTAACACGTGGAACCTTAACAATTTGACAGCGTGATAAAATTGTTTGAAGCATAAATTCTTGTGACTCTGCCAAAAGAATAAAAAGAGTTTTTTTGGGCGGCTCTTCTATAATTTTAAGTAATTTATTGGCACATGAAACATTCATTTCTTCTGCCATCCAAATCACCATTACTTTATATCCTCCTTCATAAGAGCGTAAACTCAGTTTTTTTATAATTTCTTCGCTTTCATGTACGCTAATAATTGGTTTTCGCTCTTGAGCGTCCATCTTTTTAATCCATGTGTTTAGATTAAAATAAGGGCGCTCTATAAGTTGTTGTCGCCACTCTCCCAGCATTGAATCTGAAGTTTTGCCTATTGCTTGAACTGTAGGAAAAGAAAAATGAAGATCTGGATGTTGAAGGTTTTGTACCTTTCTACAAGATGAACATTTTCCACAACTATCTGTGGCTCCTTTGTTCTCACAAAATAAAAATTGTACAAAAGCTAATGCGAGCGGAAGAGACCCATAGCCTGGCTTTCCAAGAAACAATTGAGCATGCCCAACCTTTTCATTGTTCACTTCGTTAAGAAAGTGTCTTATTAAATCTTTTTGTCCAACAACAGTGGAAAAATGCATGACATAAAAGTACTTAAAAATTGGAACACCCTTACCTAAACTGAACTCATAATCGGGGTTTATTGAAGCAAATTCTTCACTCCCCGTTTTGTGAATTGTGGTACTATACCTATCTTTTATTAATGGCAAAAGCACGGTATTATTTCTGTGCTTTTGTATTTTTGTGCCATGCTCTCTAGGTTCAAAAACCACATTATTCTTCACTTTATCATTCTAATCTTTGGTTTTACAGGTATTCTTGGTAAAAAGATATCCATAGAGCCTACAGCCATTGTCTGGCACAG
>Ga0233395_1000075_pt1 | contig 50565 bp, 48 predicted proteins | sample 27DmetaG_FD_186029 | JGI IMG/M metagenome (GOLD analysis project Ga0233395, IMG submission 186029) | Seawater microbial communities from Monterey Bay, California, United States - 27D | ecosystem: Environmental > Aquatic > Marine > Coastal | place: USA: California | collected 2016-10-12 | reverse complement strand
CAAATCACACTGCCTGATGGCAATATCAAATCTTTTGACGCCCCTGTTACTGTCGCCGAAGTGGCGCAGTCGATTGGCCCAGGTTTAGCTAAAGCCACCATTGCCGGACGTGTAAATGGTGAATTAATTGATGCCTGTGTTGCGATTGAAGATGACGCCACACTCGCTATTATCACCAGCAAAGACGAGGAAGGGGTGGAGATTATCCGCCACTCATTCGCGCACTTAGTCGGACATGCTGTTAAGCAAATGTACCCTGAGGCGAAGATGGCGATTGGGCCAGTTGTCGATAATGGCTTCTATTACGATATCGATTGTGACCATAGCTTCACACCAGAAGATCTGCAGGCGATAGAAAAACGCATCCAAGATTTAATTAAACAAGATTACGACGTCATTCGCACGGTTGTCTCACGCGATGATGCAGTGGCCGCCTTCAAGGCGCGTAATGAAGATTACAAAGTAGAGATTGCGAGTGCGATACCGGACGGCGAGATCGTCGCGCTCTATCAGCATGAAGAATACACTGACATGTGTCGTGGCCCTCATGTGCCTAACACGCGCCACTTACGTGCATTTAAGCTGACTAAGTTAGCAGGCGCTTACTGGCGTGGTGATTCAGATAATAAGATGCTGCAGCGTATCTACGGCACGGCATGGGCCGATAAGAAGCAACTCAAGGCTTACCTCACACGTATCGAGGAAGCAGAGAAGCGTGATCACCGCCGCCTTGGCAAGCAAATGGATCTGTTCCACTTTCAAGAAGAAGCCCCAGGAATGGTCTTTTGGCATGATCGTGGTTGGCAGTTATACCGTTTGGTTGAGGGTTATATTCGTAAGCAGTTAGAACAGCATGACTACCATGAGGTGCATACCCCGCAGGTGTTGGATCGTAGTCTTTGGGAGCGTTCTGGCCATTGGGATAAATTTGGTGACATGATCTTCACGACTAATTCTGAGAATCGTGACTATGCGGTGAAGCCAATGAACTGCCCAGGCCACGTGCAGATCTTTAATCAAGGCTTGAAGAGTTATCGTGATCTACCTTATCGGCTTTCTGAGTTTGGTATTGTTCACCGTAATGAACCTTCTGGCACGTTGCATGGTTTGATGCGCGCGCGCCGCTTTGTGCAAGATGACGCACATATCTTCTGTACTGAAAATCAGTTGCAGTCGGAAGTAGCTACCTTGATTGAGCTAACCTTTGCGGTTTATGCCGAATTTGGTTTTGAAAACATCGAACTGGCCTTGTCGACTCGCCCAGAACAGCGTGTTGGTTCAGATGAGGCATGGGATAAGGCTGAGGAAGGCCTTAAAGTAGCACTAGAAAACAAAGGCTTAGCGTATAAGTTACAGCCTGGCGAGGGTGCCTTTTATGGCCCTAAGATCGAATTCACTCTGCGTGATAGTCTAGATCGCACCTGGCAATGTGGCACCATCCAGGTCGATTTCTCGATGCCTGGGCGTCTTGATGCCAGCTATATTAGTGAAGAAGGGAATCGCGAGGTGCCTGTAATGATTCACCGTGCCATCCTTGGTTCTCTAGAACGATTTATCGGTATTTTGATCGAGCATCATGGCGGTAATTTCCCGTTGTGGTTGGCACCGGTACAGGCTGTAATCCTAAATATTACCGATGCGCAGGCTGAATATGCCAAAAAAGTACAAAAATTCCTTCAAGATGAAGGTCTTCGAGTCATTATAGACTTGAGAAATGAGAAAATAGGCCGTAAGATTCGCGAGCACACAATTCAGCGGGTTCCGCTTCAACTGGTCATTGGTGATCGTGAGGTGGAGACGCAAACTGTCGCTGTACGTACGCTCAAAGGGGAAGATAAAGGCTCTGTTGATTTACAGACCCTGAGGCAGTTATTTCCTTAGTGAAAGCGGGTTACAGCGTTAATTTTTTATGGGGATAAGCTTATTAGTTCGTCGAAAAATGTTCGCTTAAATGCGGCAATCGTCAATGCTGAAGTTCGCTTGATTGATGCCGAAGGCGAAAATGTCGGAATTGTATCAACCGACGAGGCATTAAGAATATCCACCGAAGCGAATTTGGATTTGGTTGAAATTAGTCCAAATGCTGAGCCTCCAGTCTGTCGAGTGATGGACTATGGCAAATATAGGTTTGAGCAGAAGAAACAATCGCATCAAGCCAAGAAGAAGCAAAAACAGATTCAGGTCAAAGAAATTAAGTTTCGACCAACAACTGAAGATGGCGACTATAAGGTTAAAGTCAGGAAGTTGATTAATTTCTTGGAAGAAGGTGATAAGACTAAAATTACGATCCGCTATCGCGGTCGTGAGATGCAGCACCAACAATTGGGTGCGAAGCTTTTAGAAAGAGTTGAGAACGACTTGAAAGAATATGGTGACGTTGAACAGCGTCCAAAGTTAGAAGGTAGGCAGCTGGTTATGGTACTGGCTCCATCGAAAAAGAAAAAATAGTAGTTTATCTATATAGGATTGGTAACTTATGCCAAAGATGAAGACAAACCGTGGTGCTGCGAAGCGCTTCAAGAAAACAGCAACCGGAAAGTACAAATGTGGTCAGTCTCATCGACGTCATATTTTGACGAAGAAGAGTACTAAGCGTAAGCGTCATCTACGTGCCAGTGAAGTAGTTGCAGACGTCGATACTCCGATGGTCCGCCGTATGCTTCCGTACAGTTAATAGAGAGGAAAGCAAATGTCTAGGGTAAAACGCGGCGTAACCGCACATGCGCGTCATAAGAAAGTCTTAGCCAAAGCTAAGGGTTATTACGGCGCACGTAAAAACATCTATCGCGTAGCAACGCAGGCTGTAACCAAAGCGGGTCAGTATGCTTATCGTGACCGTCGTCAGCGTAAGAGACAGTTTCGTTCGTTGTGGATTGCACGTATTAATGCAGCCGCGCGTCAATTCGATATTTCATATAGCCGTTTGATTGATGGCCTGAATAAAGCATCAATCGAAGTGGATCGTAAAATGCTTGCTGAGTTAGCAGTGCATGATATCGCAGCATTTGGTCAATTAGCTGAGCGCGCAAAAGCTCAACTGTAAGACCAATCGAAGCCGATGTAGTCAATCAAGGGAAAGGTTTCGACCTTTCCCTTTTTTGTTTCTGTAGGCTTAATTTTGTTATTTATGACTGTAGGGCTTGCCAGTCGATCCAGCATCCCTTAGCTTAGGCCTGATATGAGTGAATTAGACCAGCTTTTGCAAACCGCTAATGAGCAAATCACAGCGGCCGATAATCTCAAGATCCTTGACGATATCCGTGTCCATTATTTGGGCAAAAAAGGTGTCGTTACGGAACAGTTGAAGACGCTAGGTAAACTGCCCGCTGAAGAGCGTAAGTCTGCCGGCCAGCGTATTAATCAGGTTAAGCATGCGATTCAAGCCCTGCTTGAAGAGCGTGGTAAGACACTGCAAGCCGAGGCGATAGCAGCCAAGCTAGCTAGTGAGGCGATTGATGTCACCTTGCCGGGCAGACGCTCAAGCCGTGGCAGCCTGCACCCTGTTTCGATCACCCTGCAGCGTATTCAAAGTATTTTTGCTAACTATGGCTTTAGTGTTGCTGATGGGCCAGAAATTGAAGATGATTTCCATAATTTTGAAGCGTTGAATATTCCACCACATCACCCAGCACGTGCAATGCACGACACTTTTTACTTTGATGATGGTTTACTGCTACGTACGCATACTTCTTCAGTTCAAATTAGAACGATGCAAGAGCAAGCGCCTCCGATTCGTATTATTGCCCCCGGTCGTGTTTATCGCTGTGATTCTGATGTCACCCATAGTCCGATGTTTCATCAAGTTGAAGGGCTTTGTGTTGACCCCGATGTCAACTTTGCACAGTTGAAAGGGTTAGTGATCGAGTTTCTACATACCTTCTTTGATAATGATCAATTAGGCATCCGTTTCCGTCCTTCTTATTTCCCCTTTACTGAGCCCTCAGCAGAGGTCGATATTGAATGGCGTGATAAAGACGGTAATGCAACTTGGTTAGAGGTGATGGGCTGCGGCATGGTGCATCCGAATGTATTCGATAAAGTCGGCATCGATAACAACAAATTTTCTGGCTTTGCCTTTGGTTTAGGTGTTGAGCGTTTAGCGATGCTCTACTACGGCGTGCGTGATTTGAGAATGTTCTATGAAAACGATTTACGTTTTCTGCAACAGTTTAGTGAGCGAGGGTAGGGCGAATGAAATTCAGTGAACAATGGCTGAGAGAATGGGCCAACCCAAACGCAACAACTGAACAGCTAGGCCAAGCCCTAACGATGGCAGGCCTTGAGCTTGATGGTATTGAAGTGGCTGCTGCTGCACTAGATGGTGTTGTGGTCGCACGTATCGATGCGATTGAACGTCATCCTGATGCTGATAAGTTGCAGGTTTGTAGTCTTAATACAGGGGCAGCCAAGCCAGAGCAGGTTGTCTGTGGTGCTGCCAATGCGCGCTTAGGTTTGACAGTTGCGCTAGCGACCGTAGGTACGACCTTGCCTAATGGCTTGCAGATTAAGGCCGCAGAGCTTCGTGGAGTGGCCTCAAATGGCATGCTCTGTTCCTTAGCTGAATTGGGCTTGGCTGACGAGGCTGAGGGTATTTTAGAATTAGGTAGTGATTTGGCACTGGGTCAGTCATTGCATACTGCTTTAGCCTTGGATGACCAGATCTTTGATATTGACCTTACCCCTAATCGCGCCGACTGCCTCAGTATCTTAGGCGTTGCGCGTGAAGTCTCTGCGTTATACCAAGTAGCCTTAAGTGACATGCCTGAATCTATAGTTGCCGAGCAAGCCGATGTGGCTAGTCTGAGCGTTACTGTAGAGGCACAGGATGCCTGCCCACGTTATTGTGGTCGTATTATTAGTGACATCGATGCCAGTGCTGAGACACCAGTCTGGATGCGTGAGCGATTGCGTCGTGGCGGTATACGCAGCATCAATATCGTCGTTGATGTCTGTAACTATGTCATGTTGGAGTTAGGTCAGCCGATGCATGCCTTTGATCTTGACGCACTAGCGCAAGATATACAGGTGCGTTATGCGCGGGATGCAGAAAAATTAAAGCTACTTGATGGTAATCAGATCACATTGAAAGCGGATCAACTAGTGATTGCCGATGCAGATAAAGCCTTGGCGTTGGCTGGCATCATGGGTGGTCTAGATTCAGCGGTACAAAGTAGTAGTCGTCAAATCTTTTTAGAAAGCGCTTTCTTTGATCCTATTACGATTGCCGGTAAGGCTCGTATGTTTGGTCTACATACCGATTCTTCACACCGTTTTGAACGGGGTGTCGATCCACAGCTGGCGCCGATAGCCTTGGATCGTGCGACCGCCTTGATACAACAATTAGCCGGTGGCCGAGCTGGTGTTAAGACCGAAGCAATGCATGCTGCGAGTATGCCGCAGCCGGTTGAGATTATGTTGGATGTAAGGCGCGCACAGCAGCGCTTAGGTGTTGAATTAACACTGGATCAAGTGAAGCAGATGTTTGTTGGCCTGCACTGTGAAGTGCGTGAAGATTCAGCAACAAGATTGAGTGTGATGCCACCAAGCTATCGCTTTGATATGGCAATAGAAGTCGATTTAATTGAAGAGATCGCACGGTTGATTGGTTACGATCAAATGCCGGTGGCGCCACTACCAACAGATGCTAATGCCATATTGGCTGCAGCAAGTAGTAGCCAAAGTGCTTATCGGTTACGCCAAGAGCTAGCTGCTATGGGCTATAACGAAGCAGTGACCTTTAGCTTCATCGAGGCCGAGTATGCACAGGTTTTTTCTGCGCAAGCGGGTAAGGCGTTAGCAAATCCCATTTCAGCCGATTTATCGACCATGCGTACTAGTGTCTGGCCGGGGTTATGTCTAGCTGCTAGCTATAATCTAAAACGTCAGCAAAGTAGTATCCGCTTTGTTGAATTAGGGCGTAAATACTTACCTGAGGCTGAAGGTATTAGCCACTGTGATGTGGTTGCAGGCTTGGTTGTTGGTGAGGCTAATCCACGGCAATGGTCTCAGTCGACACGTAATTTAGATTTCTATGATGTTAAAGGTGACCTCGAGAGTATTTTTGAAGAGTTAGGCGTGTCATCGCGAATCCGTTTTCAGTCGACCGAAGCACAGGGACTGCACCCAGGAAAGACGGTCGCTATTTTGTTAGATGGCGATACCATTGGTACCCTAGGTGTGCTGCACCCGGAAGTGGCTAGTCAGTTCAATATGGCCGAGCGAGAGGTGATTGTTTTTGAATTTGAATGGTCACTCGATGATCTAAAAGCAGCTCGTATCGTATTTGACACTTGGTCAAAATATCCTGCTGTTAACAGGGATCTATCACTTCTTGTCGATGAGGAATTACCTGTTCAGGCCTTATTGGACGCCATTTCTGGGCTTCATATTGCTAGTTTACAACAGGTTGAGGTGTTCTCTATCTACCAAGGTGAGGGCGTACCTTCAAGTCAAAAAAGTATCTCTTTGAGCTTGATTTTACAGGATTTTTCCTCCACTCTAACTGACAAGCAAATAGAACAAAGTGTGTCGGAAATTGTTTCTGAACTACAAAATAAATGTAAGGCGCAGCTAAGAAACTAATATCATCATGGCGTTGACTAAAGCAGACATGGCTGAGAGCTTATTTGAAGAGCTCGGTTTAAATAAACGAGAAGCGAAAGAACTGGTCGAAGCCTTCTTTGAAGAAGTGCGTCTTGCGCTTGAAGAAGGGGAAGAAGTAAAGTTATCCGGCTTTGGTAATTTTGTGCTGCGAGATAAGAATCAGCGTCCGGGCCGAAACCCTAAAACGGGTGAAGAAATACCAATTACAGCCCGCAGAGTCGTTACTTTCAGGCCTGGGCAAAAACTAAAATCACGAGTAGAGGAATATGCTGGAAGCCAGCAATAATAAGGAACTCCCTGAAATACCGTCAAAACGGTATTTTACGATTGGTGAAGTCAGCGAGCTTTGCATCGTAAAACCACATGTATTGCGGTATTGGGAACAGGAATTCCCTACTCTCAGTCCGGTTAAGCGACGTGGAAACCGTCGATACTATCAGCGTCATGACGTGGTTCTTATTCGTGAGATTCGTAGTCTCCTATATGAACAGGGCTATACCATTGGCGGTGCCCGTCAAAAGCTCAGTGATCACAGTGACAATAATGAAGCCAAGCAACAGGGTTTTGAAGATCTCCGTGATGAATTAGAAGATCTACTACGACTACTCAATCATAATCCATAGTCCCACCGTGTTTTGACGGCCGTGTCACCGCGTAAGCATCAGTGATACCGATATAATTAGATCCAATCGGGGTGTGGCGCAGCCTGGTAGCGCACCGCAATGGGGTTGCGGTGGTCGGAGGTTCAAATCCTCTCACCCCGACCAGATCATTATTTATCGCTCTTTATCTTCAGCCATTAAATTCCTTTAAGCCATTCTTAGTTTATGATCATTTCTGTAATGGCATGACGGGTTTTCAATCTGAATAAAATAGATTTAAATAATCGCGGAAAGAAGCATTAAGCCTCCGGCAACAAGAACTATGCCGACAATCCATATACCGATTACTACTAGAACTATAGCTTTAATCGTTTTCTTGAACTCGCCAAAATTTCTCTCTCCAACTGTTTTAGTTAAGGTCATGATTTTTCCTCACTGTGTCGTTGAGGTATCTATGCGCCGATGTTAATCCTGGTGATTTGGGCTTGGCCTAATACCTTTCTAAGTGCTCATAGCCTAGCCTTCACTTCTCTCTAATGCTCGTTTGAGAGAATTCAAGTTTGGCGGCCTTCCTTGCATTTGGTGTGCTCCATCTCTGTATTATATTCTCTGATAGAAGGCGTTTCGGTTTGTTCGGAAAGTACGATGGATATAGAAAAACTGATAACTATAAACAATGGTTTAGGCGTTCTTTTGTAATCTTACTGTAGCGATCCACTTTAATTGGAAGAGAACATCCTTTTCCAAATTGGATTGCCAGTCACTGTATGTAGGAACACTGCGCCAATATGTATGCCTAAAAATAGTGGAATCAGACTCTCGCCAATTTCATGCGCTTCTTCAATTATTTCAAAGACAATGCTGCCTGTGTCTTTTTGGATAATAAATAACAGGGTTCCAGTGATGGCCATCCAAATAAAGATAAGTAGGCCAAAGTCCTGTACTAATCCAGCTAAGCCCTAGTGGTGTTGATGATCTGGCAACTTTAATCTGAGTAATGACTTAAGATCGGCTAATGCTATTTTCCACTGATTTAGGACTAAGGGTGACCAGCCTTTAAAAGATAAGGTCTCAGAGTGGCTGAAACCTAGAGCAAGTCTTAGTGCGATAGATAGGCCCAGGCCGAATCCTAGGTAAGCATGAATTAAATACCCCCAAGTGTTGCTGTCGGCCTCGGCTAATTCAGCTGTTAGGTAAGCAGCGATACCAAATATGGCTAGTCCAGAATGAATAGCCTTGCCATGTCTAGGGTATGAGTAAGCAATTATCGACATGATATTCTCCCCCGTCAGTTGTGATGTGGGTGTTACATGACTTACTGATAGTTAAGCAGATTAATTATCAGCAGTTGGGTTATTTGCATAGTGAGGTATTATTAGTCCAAGTTAATGACCCTGTAAATCCCAGTTAAATCTGTATTCTTATCGGACCTTTTTCTGTAGATTGGGCTATCTTTGTAATATTTCAGTCCGAAATAAGGCGAAGAGCGTAGCTCAAACCGCTATACTCAACGGCTTTAATTCGCCTTAAAATGATAGGTTTCTGATGAATTCAATCTTTCAGTACTTCGACCTTGAGCTGGTGTTAGTTTTGGCTACGCTAGTCAGTAGCGTTATTGTTTTTATAGATCGTTATTGGTTGCGGCCAGCCAGGTTAGAGAAAAAACTAAGCGTTGAACCCTGGTATGTCGATTACTCGCGTTCATTTTTCCCAGTATTACTTGTTGTGCTGATTTTACGCTCGTTTATTGCAGAGCCTTTTCGTATTCCTTCTGGCTCGATGATGCCGACTTTATTGCATGGTGACTTTATTCTAGTAAACAAGTTTGCCTACGGTGTACGTTTGCCAGTGACGCATCAAAAGATTCTATCTGTGGGCAATCCTGAGCGCGGTGATGTGATGGTTTTTCGTTATCCCCAAAATCCTAAATTGGATTACATTAAGCGAGTGGTTGGTTTGCCGGGTGACCGCATTGAATACTACAACAAGCAATTGAGTGTGAATGGTCAGGCGATGCCACAGCGGCGTGTAGGGATTTATGTTGGCAAAGGGCGTGATGCTTCGATGAATGGTGCAGCACATAACGTAGAGTCATTAGCGACGGTTGATCATAGTATCTTAGTGGTGCCGCAATATAATCCACGTGAAGGCTCATGGTTGGTACCAGAGGGGCATTATTTTATGATGGGTGATAACCGTGATAACAGTAATGATAGCCGTGTTTGGGGTATGGTGCCTGAGGCTAATTTAGTCGGTAAGGCCTTTATGATCTGGATGAACTGGGATTTTGCCAGTAGCCAATTTGCAGCCAGTCGTATTGGCAATAGTATTCGCTAGGGAGCGCCTAATTTAATCGTGTCTAAAACTGCCTTTAACCAGCTTTTCTCACTGCCTGACGAAATCACACAATCAGATGTTTTTCGAGAGGCGATGACGCATCGTAGTGCGGCTAAGAAAAACAATGAGCGTTTAGAATTCTTAGGTGATGCGGTGCTTGGTCTGACTATGAGCCGCCTACTATTCGAAAGATTTCCAGAGTGTAATGAGGGCGATTTAAGTCGATTGCGTGCACATTTGGTCTGCAAGCGGGCACTGACTGAGATTGCAAAAGATCACGACTTGAGTCAGGTGATATTACTCGGTGCTGGTGAGCGGAAGACTGGTGGGCATAAGCGTGACTCTATTCTTGCAGATGCAGTGGAGGCGGCTATTGCTGCAGTTTATTTGCTTAAGGATTTTGATTATGCCTTTGAGTTCGTCAGTCGCATCTATACACAACAACTAGAAAACTTGCCGGCTACACAAAGTTTAAAGGACCCTAAGACACGCTTACAAGAATATCTGCAAGGTCTGCAGATTGCGGTGCCTGATTATGAAACTTTATCTGAAAGAGGTGAAGCAAATGATAAGACTTTTCATATTGAATGTACTATTCCAAAATTGAGTTTGCGCACAGAAAGTGAAGGGAAAAGTAAAAAGAAGGCTGAACAATCAGCAGCGGCCTTGATGCTAGAGCAGTTACTTTCAGAGGCCTCTAATAAATGACTACACGTTGCGGTTATGTCGCTATTATTGGCCGACCTAACGCAGGTAAGTCGACGCTATTTAATCATTTTATTGAAACCAAGGTTTCTTCTGTCAGCTATAAGCCACAGACCACGCGTCATCGTATCGTTGGTGTCCGCAGTGAGCAACAAGCGCAGTTTGTTTTTGTCGATACCCCAGGCATTCATCTAGGTGGTAAAAAGTTACTCAATCGGATATTAAATAAAAATGCACTAAATGTATTACATGATGTGAATTTGATTCTATGGATGGTGGATTGCAAATCATGGACGCGTGAAGAAGATAATATTTTGCGTTCTTTGAAAGACATTAAATGTCCGGTCATATTAGTGCTAAATAAGATCGATCAACTAACTAAGCGTGATCAGCTCTTTCCAATTTTATCTGCCATTTCTAAAAAGTATGATTTCGCAGAGATCGTACCGATCTCGGCCCTGAAGAAAGATAATATTTCTGCTTTACTGACATCTAGTCAGCGTTATTTACCTAAGTCTGAATTTTTCTATCCAGAAGAATATATCACTGATAGGGATATGCGCTTCATCATGGCAGAGTTAATCCGTGAGTCGATCTTTGTCCATCTCGGGGCTGAGTTACCCTATGCGACTCATGTTGAAATTGAATCGGTTGATGAGCAACCTGGGATGGTGCATATCGAAGCGGCTGTTTGGGTTGAGAAGGATTCCCAAAAAGCAATTTTCATTGGGCATCGAGGTGAGATGTTGAAAAAGATTGGTGCCGGCGCACGTGTTGCGATAGAACGAAGTATGGCAAGCAAAGTAAATTTAAAGCTGTGGATCAAAGTGAAAAAAGATTGGCAAAACGATCCACAAGTCGTCTCTGAATACGAGAAGTAATACAACAGATAATGCGAGTAGAGCTAGAGGCCGCTTATATTCTACATACTCGTGCTTACCGTGAGAGTAGTCTTTTAGTCTACGCATTGACGGCAGAGCATGGGGTGGTTCATCTGATCAGTCGTGCAGCGAAGAAAAAAAACGGCAATATGATTCAACCTTTGACCAAGTGTTATCTGACATGGTCAGGCAAGGGTAGTCTGCTGAGTTTGAATAAGGTTGAGTTGGAGCATTCTAAGTACACGCGTAATTTTCGTAGCCACGTCCAATGTTTGTATATCCACGAACTCCTATTACGGCTGGTCCCCGAACGCAGTCCTGCGCCGGAACTCTTTGATTTGTATGAGCAAACGCTAGAGAAAATGCTAAAATTACCAACCGATGAAGGTTGTTTGCGTGCTTTTGAGCTTGAATTGTTAGCGATTATTGGTCACCCCTTACAGTTAGACTTTGATTATCAAAATAATTTAGCGGTGGAAGCAGAGCAGTATTATCGCTACGTCCCTGATGCTGGCCCGGTGCTTTCTGCTGGTCTTAATCAAACCTGGGACAGTGTGACGGGACGCGCCTTACTCGATATGGCAGCAGGTGATTTTCGAGCTGAAAACTTACCCGCCATGAAGCGTTTTTTACGCGGTTTACTAGAGTTCTATTTACGCGGTAAACCGGTACTCACTCGACAATTGTTGAAGGTGAATTAATTGCAAAATAAGCAAGTCCGTTTAGGCGTGAACCTGGACCACGTCACTACACTACGCCAAGTGCGAGGTACTCCCTACCCTGATTTACAGGAGGCCATTCGTATCTCTGAAACGGCAGGGGCCCATGGTATTACCATGCATTTGCGTGAGGACCGCCGTCACATCCAAGATGCCGATGTGTATGCCTCTCGACAGGTGATTCAAAGTAGTATGAATCTAGAAATGGCAGCAACAGCTGAGATGCAAAGTATTGCGATTAAGGTCAAGCCTGACTATTGCTGCATCGTGCCCGAACGGCGTGAAGAACTGACTACTGAGGGTGGCTTAGATGTGTTGGGACATCTCTCTCGTATGCGTGATCTAGTGGCAGCCTTGAGTGAACATGACATTCAGGTATCTTTATTTATCGAAGCAAATCCACTGGTAATCGATGCTGTGGCAGAAATTGGTGCGCCAATTATCGAACTACATACTGGACATTATGCTGATCTACCTGAAGAGCAGCGAGGTACTGAGTTACAGCGTATCCAAGATGCTACTCAACATGCCCTTAAGCTAGGTCTGGTTGTTAATGCAGGGCATGGCCTGAATGTCAGCAACGTGCGTGATATTGCTGTGATTCCAGGGATGAATGAATTGAATATTGGTCATTCGATTATTGCTGACGCGTTATTCATGGGGCTTGAAGGCGCCATCTTACGGATGCGCGCAGCGATGGATGGAGTGGCTGAGTGATACCACTAGGCTCAGGCATTGATATTGTTGAAGTCGCACGCATTGATGATTTGCTTGCAAAGCAAGGTGATCGATTTGCAGAAAAGATATTACATGCCGATGAATTAAGCGCATTCTATGAGCAAAAGAATAAAGCGGCATTTCTAGCTAAACGGTTTGCCGTGAAAGAGGCGGCATCTAAGGCTTTAGGTGTTGGCATTGGGCGTTCGATTGGCTGGCAAGATATCTATGTTAGCCATACTGAATTAGGACAACCCATATTAAATTTTAGTGAGGCATGCCAGCAACGACTGCCGGCAACACGTGGTACAAGTTTATTAAGCATCTCTGATGAGCGTGCGTATGCGGTCGCACATGTAATAATATTTAAATAATGCTAATATTTTATTAACACAATTAATCTTATGTCTTGTAAGCAAGGCGGAAGTACTAAGAAGATATGGCGATGAACTATAAAACAATGGCCGACTATGTCGGCAATACACCGTTAGTTAAGCTGCAATATATGAACCCTAATCCCAGCAATACGATTTTGCTAAAGCTGGAGGGTAATAATCCAGCGGGATCGGTGAAAGATCGCCCAGCGTTGAATATGATCAATGCAGCGCAAGCGCGTGGAGATATCTCGCCAGGTGATACCTTAATTGAGCCTACGAGTGGTAATACGGGCATTGCTCTAGCGATGGCGGCTGCGGTGCAAGGGTATAAAATGATTTTGGTGATGCCTGAGACTATGACCATTGAGCGACGTACAGCGATGGCTGCATACGGTGCTGAGCTGGTGTTAGTTTCGGCTGAGGCTGGCATGGAGGGCGCACGTGATGTCGCTTTGAAAATGCAAGCTGAAGGCAAGGGTAAGGTGCTTGACCAGTTTGCTAACCCCGATAACCTTGCTGCTCATTATGAGACTACCGGTCCAGAAGTGTGGCAACAAACTGAGGGTGAGGTTACACACTTTATGTGTTCATTAGGTACTACGGGAACGATTATGGGTGTCTCTAAATATCTGAAAGAACAGAACCCAGCTATTCAGATGATGGGTGTGTATCCCGCTGAAGGGTCTCAGATCCCAGGCATCCGTAAATGGGCGAAAGAGTATGAGCCGGCAATTTTTGATGAAAGTGCTGCCGATGAGTTACTGTATGTTAGTCGTAAAGATGCTGATGATATGGCTGTGAGGTTAGGTCGAGAAGAGGGTATATTTGCAGGTATATCATCTGGTGCCACCTTATATGCCGCCCTAGAACTCTCTAGTAAAATTAACAATGCCACTATTGTTATAATTATTTGTGATCGTGGTGACCGTTATATCTCTACGGGTATTTACGATATGAAGTCTAACTAACAGGCTTGATATGTCTAAAGTGATGCGTGAATAATACTTGGCTGTTTATTGCGTCGATGTCTATAGCCGGACTCAGTGCCTGCTCGTCTAATAAAAATCAGTCTCTTTTGTGTGATTATGCTAAGTCTTTCCCAGCTAACTCAGATTATGCGAGTTTAGTATGCCAAGGCGAGAATCAATTAGTACTTGGACAAATAGATAAAGCCGAAGCCACATTCTCAGCTGCCCTAGAGCAGCCTTTTCATGAAATTCAAAATTACTTTCCTATCATCAGGTTGGCAGAAATTAAATGTCTTAAAAAAGAGTGGCAGGCTGGGCATGCACTTTTGAATGATTTTGCCTGTATGTTGTCAGTAGAAGCTGGAATTCAACAATGTTATGCAAACTCTGAATCACTTTTTCTTGGTTCAAAAAATATCAACTTGTCAAAGAGTTGCTTTCAACATATGTGTGGCGAGATGTATCTACCATACTATGAAGACCCTTCCGCAGAGATGTTGCACCTGGTCGGACTATTCCAAGAAGAAGTTTCTCGTGTTGCTGATCTATGTCGTGAGTAGTCTGACGATCGCTCTTGAAGGAAGTTTCACTAAAGGTGGTGGGTTATTTAGCTCATTGGTTATCGTACGTTGACCGCAATGCAGTTATACATCCTTATCATCGAAAGTCATAAGAAATGAAATGGAGTTTTGAGCCAGACTATCTTATTTTCTCATCGATTTTACTAAGGCTTTCATTAGGTGACGGTTTGGATGAGTGGCTTCCTGCAAAGCCTGAGATAATGGGCTGGCTTCACCAGTCATATTGGAAGCCAGTGACTCAGCCATTAAGGGTATCCATGCAAGTCCTCTAGAGCCGAAGCCAGTCGCCATATATAGCCCTGGATAGTACTGCGGTTGCGGGTAGTTAAGATGGGTGCTGCCTAATGCAGCTGCTTGAAAATCATGCGCAAATTTATCCTGGAGAGCCACTGGGCCAACAATGGGAAGACGATCGCTGCTAACAGCGCGAATACCAACGCGGCCTGTTAACTGACTAATACTGGTTTTGAATGTTGGTATTATTTTATTGAGCTTCTCAATATTACTTTGATGTTCGTTTAATCGAATTGTGGTGTCGATATCATTCGTAATGAAGGAGGCCCCTAGTACATATTGTTGGTTTACTTCAGGCGTTAGATACACATCTGAACAAATAATTTTTTTAGGGTGATGACTGCTATTAGGCGTATTAATAATGCTCAATTGTCCGCGTTTCGGATGGCATTGGATGCCATGGGTTTGCTCAAAGCAATGGCTTGAACTGGCGTTGGCAACTACAACATGTGTGCCGCTAATAATATGCTTGTCTTCACTATATACATGCCAGCCCTGTGCATGCTGTTGTAGTCGAGTGATGTTCTGCCCACCAATAAACTCGATCTGATCTTGCCATTGATGCTGTAAGGTTAAGCACAGCTGTTGTGGTACTAACCAGCCAGCATCTGGAATATACCAGCCGCCCATACTCAAATCGCAATCGGCTAACTGCGAGGCTTGTGATTGTGAGACGGCCTGTATCAATTGTTCAGGGACCTGCTCCTGTTGAATAATCTTTTGCATTCGGTCAGATTGGTTTTTATCACGAGGAATCTGTAATGCGCCACAGGCATGCCATAGTGGGGTCTTTAACTGCTGGTCTGATAGTAGATCCAGTTGTTTAAATAATTTTTCTGAATATAAGAAACCTTGGAGAGTGAGTTGTGATTGTAGGTCGTGATCAACACTTAATCGCGGCATTAAAATAGCATTTTGATTGCCTGAACCTTCCTGTGCTGGTTCTATCTGTCGGTCTAAAATAACCGTCTGCCAACCACGTTGAGCGAGTGCAGCAGCGATGCTAAATCCAGCCATGCCGCCACCTATAATGATAGCTTTCTGGTCTTGTTTAGATTTGGCTTTTATGGGGGTATGTTTAAACCAGCTTTTTTCTTTTAAGTGAAAATGGGTCTTGTTTTCGGTTGTATGGCGGATCCCAGTAAGCATTTCTTTTTTATCGCCAAAGCCTGCTGTTTTCTTTATTTCAAAGCCGGCCTGTTCAAAGTGCTGTTTAACATTATCAGTAGCGTTATAAGTTGCAAAGCTACCGCCAGGAGCGGTCAGTCTAAATACTTCTATTGCAATTTTTTCTGACCACATGGAGGGGTTCTTAGTGGGAGAGAATCCATCCAAGTACCATGCATCTATTACATAATCGCAGTTTCTTAATTGTTTTAAGGCATCGCCTAAAATCAATGTTAGCGTAATCTGTTTATTGGCTAAGTGTAGTCGATGAAAACCTTCAATTGGCAATGGATATTGGCTGTACAACTCATCGGCTAAAGTAGTTAGGTTTGGGTTGCATTCAAACTGTGCATGAACGTGTTTTAAATCATCAAGTGTTAGTGGATGTTTCTCAAAACTAATAAAATGTAGATGAGTTTTCGGACTGGCTTGTTTGAGCCATTCTAAGCTAGTGTTTAAGAAAGTAAGACCAGCCCCAAAGCCAAGTTCGGCGATGCTAAAATCATTGCGCTGCCAGCGGTCATGTAGCTTATTTCCGCTAATGAATACATGCTTACATTCATCTATCGCACTAGTTGTAGAATAGTAATTGTCACCATAGTCTTCTGAATAGAAGATGCCGTCGGTGTTATGGTTTAGTTGTGCGTGCTGAACTGTTAGCATTGAACCTAACAAGAATAAACATAAAGTCTAATGAGTATACTCGTATTTGATATCGAAACCGTTCCTGACGTTGTGTCGGGTCGAAAAATCCATAAGCTGAGTGCTGATTTAGCAGACAAAGATGTCGTTAAAGCGATGCAACATCTGCAGTTTCAGAAATCAGGTAGTGAGTTTCTACCTCTGCATTTGCAACGGATCGTTGCGATCTCTGTAGTCTTTCGTAAGAACGAACAGTTAAAAGTTTGGTCTTTAGGTGAAGAAGAATCATCAGAGAAAGAATTAATTGAACGCTTCTTTGAGGGGGTTGAGCAACATAATCCTACTCTAGTCAGTTGGAATGGTGGTGGATTTGATTTGCCGGTGCTGAATTATCGTTCTCTATTGCATGGAGTACAGGCTGCGCGTTACTGGGAAACAGGTAACGAGGATAATTCTTTCCGCTATAACAACTACCTCAGCCGCTTCCATTGGCGACATACTGACATCATGGACGTGCTTGCTGGTTTTCAACCGCGTGCTAGTGCAAAGCTGGATGAGGTTGCAACCATGCTTGGTTTCCCTGGTAAGTTCGGTATGAGTGGAGGTGATGTTTGGCAGACTTACCAAGATGGTGGGTTGGCGGATATTCGTAATTACTGCGAGACCGATGTGCTCAACACTTACTTAGTGTATTTACGTTTTGAGATGATTAGTGGTCGTATGATGCCAGCACAGTATGATAAGGCGATTACTCAGGCGAAGGACTTACTGCAGGCTTCAGATAAGCCACATCTGCATGACTTCTTAGATGTTTGGCAGCAGGGCGGGGCGTAAAGTCTGATGCTTCAAGGGTGCACAGATCTCTAAAGAGACCTGTGCAATTAAGCGAGCTTAGGTTAATAGCTGGCGTAATACAGCGCCATAGATCTCAGTGAGCTGGTTCAGCTCTGTAATATCAGTATGCTCATCAACTTGATGGATACTGGCGTTAATGACACCCAGTTCTACCACCTCAGCGCCTGTCGGTGCGATGAATCGTCCATCAGAGGTGCCTCCACCTGTTGATAACTCAGTATCGCGTCCTGTGACCTCTTGAATCGCCTGTTGGCAAGCCTCAACCAAGCGGCCCTCGGCAGTTAGGAATGGGTTTCCTGACAATCGCCATAGCAATTCAGTTTCAATCTCATATGTAGCGATTACTGCTTCTATCTTCTGCTTAATCTGCTCGGCTGTAATCTCGGTTGAGAAGCGTAAATTAAAGGCAGCCTGTGCCTCTCCTGGAATTACATTTTCTGCACCTGTACCAGAATTCACATTCGAGACTTGGAAGGTGGTTGCAGGGAAATGGTCATTGCCTTGATCCCATTCAATTGCAGATAACTCAGCTAAGATTTGAGTCAGTGGATGGATTGGGTTAGTTGCTAGGTGAGGATAAGCAACATGACCTTGCTTGCCTTTGACCGTGAGATGGGCGCATAGCGAGCCACGACGACCGTTCTTAATAATATCGCCTACATGTGAGGTGCTTGAAGGCTCACCAACTAGGCAGTAGTCAATTGCAATATCTTGTTGCTGTAAGTGCTCAACCACCTTTACTGTGCCATTAACCGCTGGGCCTTCCTCGTCACTGGTTAGCAGGAATGCGATCGAGCCTTTGTGATCAGGGTGTTCATCAATGAATGTCTCACAGGCAATTGCCATAGCGGCAATAGCAGTTTTCATATCGGCTGCACCACGACCATGCAACTGACCATCGGCTACAGTTGCGGCAAACGGTGGGTAAGTCCAATTTTCTTCTGGACCAGTGGGCACAACATCGGTATGTCCAGCGAAGACGAATAAAGGGGCTTTTGTACCTTTGCGTATCCAAGCATTACTGACTTCAGCAAAGGGTAGAGGCTGATGCTCAAAGCCACTATTCGCCAAACGTTCAGCCAATAGATCTAGACAGCCTTCGTCCTTAGGGGTTACTGAGGGCCGTTGGATTAATTGCTGGCTGAGTTCTAGAGTTTTATTCACGACTATTTCCGTATTTTCTGAGACCAAAGTGTCTATGCTAAACGAGCAAGTTTCAAATTAAACACCGATTAGATGTTCATAGTGTTCACTATTAAAGCCGACCATAAGCTGTTTTTGTGCGCCGTGCCATTGCAGTACTGGACGTTTGATCAATGTCGGTTGGCTATGCATAAGATTAATTGCACGGCTTTCATCAATATCCAGCTTGGTGGCGGGATCGAGTTGTTTAAATGTAGTGCTACGGCGGTTGAGCAGTAGCTCCCAATCAACTTCGGTACACCAGCTTTTGAGTAGCTGTTGGCTGATGCCGTCGGCACGTAAATCATAGAAGTCATAAGCGATGTTATGTGCGTCTAAAAATTTACGTGCCTTACGCACGCTATCACAGTTTTTAATACCGTAGAGCGTAGGCTTAGACATTAGTCGATGGCGCGTAACAATTCGTTAATGCCAACCTTGCTACGAGTCTTCTCATCCACTTGCTTCACGATGACTGCACAATAAAGGCTGTAGCTACCGTCTTTTGAAGGCAGGTTGCCTGAAACAACAACAGATCCTGCTGGGATGCGTCCGTAAGTGACTTCACCTGTTTCACGGTTGAAGATCTTGGTGCTCTTACCGATGTAAACACCCATAGAGATAACAGCGCCTTGCTCGACGATAACGCCTTCAACTACTTCTGAGCGTGCGCCAATAAAGCAGTTATCTTCAATGATAGTTGGCGCGGCTTGTAGTGGCTCTAGAACACCACCGATGCCAACACCGCCAGAAAGATGTACGTTTTTACCAATTTGTGCACAGGAGCCGACAGTTGCCCAAGTGTCGACCATAGTGCCTGAATCTACACGTGCACCGATATTGACAAAGCTAGGCATAAGTACCACATCAGGGGCGATATATGCACCACGACGGGCGGTTGCTGGTGGTACGACACGTACACCCATAGCAGCCATTTCAGCTTCAGATTGGCCGGAAAATTTAACCGGTACCTTGTCGTAGTATTGGCCAAAGCCAGAAGACATAATTGCATTTTCTTCGATACGAAATGAAAGTAGAACCGCTTTTTTAAGCCATTCATTCACTCGCCATTCGCCGTCTATTTTTTCTGCAACACGAGCACTACCCGAGTCCAACTGGTGGATTGCATCCATGACAGCAACCTTAATTTCATTGCTTACATTGGTCGGTGAGATATTGGCGCGCTCTTCGAAAGCACCTTCGATAATGTCTTGTATAGAGCTCATAATTTTTCCTTACACTGATAGACTTTGAATAAATTGATTAATTCTAATGGCTGCAGCTTGGCATTCCTCCGGTGATGCGACTAAGGCAATGCGTACATGACCAGCCCCTGGATTGTGCCCTGCAACCTCACGACCCAGGTATTTTCCGGGTAGCACGATAACGTTGTGCTGGGAGTATAGCGCATGTGCAAATTCTTCATCATCTATTAGCGTCGGTAACCAGAGATAAAATCCAGCACTAGGGATCGAAATATCGGTCGTTGGGTGCAGAGCCGCTTGCACCCGCTGAAAACTTTGGTCATAACGTTGTCGATTAGCGGTTACATGCGCTTCATCTTGCCAGGCTGCGATGCTGGCTAGTTGCACTGTATTTGACATCGAGCAGCCGTGATAGGTGCGATAACGCAGATAGGTTTTGATGATTTCGGCGTCACCGGCAACAAAGCCAGAGCGTAAGCCAGGCGCATTAGAACGTTTGGATAGGCTATAAAAGGCCAGGCAGCGTTGGTATCGATCATCGCCATAAGTGCGTGCGGCAGCTAAAAGGCCTGCAGGTGGCTGATCGTCCTGACGATAGATCTCGGAATAACACTCATCTGAGACAATCACAAAGTCATAGCGATGGGCGTAGTCTAAAAGTTTTAACAGAACAGATTGTGGTAGTACTTCGCCGGTGGGATTACCTGGAGTGCAAAGATAGAGTAGTTGAGTGTTACGCCAACTGTCTTCACTCACATCATCCAATGCTGGAACCTGCCCATTTATGACGCTGAAATCAAGGTAACAGGGCTTGGCACCAGCTAATATCGCTGCACCTTCATAGATTTGATAGAAGGGATTAGGCAGCATCACCTGTGCATCGGTCTTTGAATTATCGATTAGGCTCTGTGCGATCGCAAAGAGTGCTTCACGCGTGCCATTGACGGGCAGGATATTATGCTCTGGATTAATGCTTCCAGGGCTTAAATCAAAGCGCTGAGATAGCCACTGAGCAATGGTTTGGCGTAGCTCAGGCATCCCCTGTGTTTTTGGGTAATAGGCAAGCTCGGCAGTATGTTGGGCTAATGCCTCCTGAATAACTGCTGGTGTAGGGCTTTTCGGTTCACCAATTGACAGATTAATTAGTGATGCATCGCCACTGTACTTGATATCAGCAAATAGCTTACGTAGTTTTTCAAAAGGATAGGGCTGCAGCTCGTTTAAATAGGGGTTCATGAGTTAACGCTTTTTATAGTATGGGCTCTTATATAGCCATGAGTTGTTAGCGATATTAGATATCGATTGCAAAGGTGGTTTCTTCATTAGCCAGCGTAAGGTGTTTTTGAATGGCCTCACATAAATTTTTAATCTCAGTTGGATCTGATATTTTTTGCTTATTTTTGCTGATCTGAAAAATATCATAAGCGCGTTCGCCTAGTGTGCTAATGCGTGCGTCATGTACTATCACATGTAAGTCTAGTAGGGCTTCTGCAATTCTTTCTAGCAAGCCTGGGTAGTCTGTAACATGCAGATGTAAATCTGAAAAGTCAGAGTTGTCACTATTCTTAATGTAGACATTAGGGTGTGAGTCAAAATGACGTAAGCGGCGTGACACCAGTTGCTTTGATGCTTTAGGTAAGGACTTACTGCAAGTCAGCTCTTCACTCAGCGTTTGTTCAACTTGCTGGCAGACCCGTTCATCGTTAAGGACTTCACCATTACTACCAAAGACGATAAAGGTATCTAATACGACGCCTGTTTTTGATGTGATGATGCGTGCATCAACTACGGATAGATGTAAGCGATTGAGACAAATACTGATGCGTGCAAAGAGATCTTCACGGTCAGAGCAATAGATGAATATTTCTGTGAAACCACGTGATGCGATATGGCGCACACGGGCTAAAGGCTTTATTCCTTGGCTATCGATAATGCTTTTAGCGTGCCAACTAATCTCGAAATCAGTATGACGTTGAAAATAATCATCCTGTAGATCGTGCCATAGAGGCTCAAAATCCTCTGCTTTATAGCCCTGTTCTGTTAGCTGTGTTGAAGCAGATTTTTTTACATTGGCAATCGCATTGGCATCAGGCTGACTATGGTCTTTTGAGCGAAGTAGGCTGGCTGAAGATTTGTATAATTCTTCTAGTAAAGTAGCCCGCCAGTTATTCCATAACTTCGGATTGGTGCCTTTGATATCAGCGATAGTGAGTAGGAAAAGATAATTTAGACGAATTAAATTCCCTATTGTTTGAGTGAAGTTACTGACTGTTTCAGGGTCACTAATATCTTTATGTTGTGCCACTACAGACATTCCTAAATGGTTTTCTACTAGCCAAGCCACCAACTCGGCATCATATGAACTCAAGCCATGGCTTAGACAAAATTCTCTTGCCTCACCAGAGCCTTCAGTTGAATGATCTCCTTGACGGCCTTTGGCGACATCATGAAATAATGCTGCTAATAAAAGTAATTCAGGCTTGGGTAGCCGCGCATAGACATCGGCAAGCAATGAGTTGTTTTCATCTTTATGTTGCAGTCTAAAGGCTTCTTTTAATACGGTTAAAATATGATGGTCTACTGTATAGACGTGATATAGGTCGTATTGCATATGCCCTATGATGCGTGCAAACGAGGGCCAATAGGCACCCAGTATGCCGAGATGATTCATACGTTTTAATTCACGTGATACAAACAAGGGTTGACGCAGAATCTCAATAAAAAGTGATTTATTTTTAGACTCTTGGCGAAAGTTTTCATCGATTAGATATAGGTTTTCTCTTACAGCCCGAATCGTACTACTACTCAGTTCAATAATAGTGGGGTTGAGTTGCATTAATAAAAAGATTTCAAGTAAGGCATTTGGCCTTCTTTGAAAGACAGAGGCATCAGTAATATAGAGTCGATCAGCCTGCACATAAAAGCGTGCATTGAGTTGTTGCTTTGGTTGGTTGCTGCTATGGCTTAAATAGTTTTCTTCAAAATGCCCCATTAATACTTTAATTAACTGCGTACAGGCACCAAGCTGGCGGTAGTGGTTTTGCATGAATTGTTCAATTGCAGCATTTGGTTCGTCACTAGTGGTTTCGATGTCTTTCGCCAGCATGATCTGCTGATCAAACAATAAACGTTCTTCTTTACGCGTATTATTTTGATGCAATAAAAAGCGGACCTCCCAGAGGTGTTCACGTATTTGCTGCAACTGTTGGTATTCTTCAAGACTGATGAAGCCAGCATTTACTAAGTCATAAAGTGATTTCGTATTGAAATGACGCTTGCTGATCCAGTCAAGAAATTGAATATCACGTAAGCCACCTGGACCTTCCTTAATGTTGGGTTCTAGCTGGTAAGCGGTGTCGCCATACTTTGCATGGCGGGCAAGGAATTCTTCCTTTTTAGCAAAATAAAATTCAGCACTACCCCAGATTTGATCACTAGCAGTAGCTGTTAGTAACGCATCAAACAGAGCTTGATTACCAATGAGTATGCGAGATTCGAGCAGGCTAGTGATGACGGTGATGTCATTTGTAGCTTCGGTGACGGTTTCATTAATCGTACGTACTGAATAACCAATATCTAGGCCAGTGTCCCAGAGTGTGGTGAGAAACTCTCCAATCTGCTGCTTGCTGTCTTCATCACAGTTATCTTCTAGTAAGATCATTAGGTCGACATCTGAATGCGGGTGTAACTCAGCGCGACCATAGCCACCTACTGCCAGCAGGCTGGCTCCTATTTTATCTAGACCATGATTCAACCAGGCATGACATAGTAGATGGTCGACTACGGTTGCATAAGCGCCAATCAGTTGGTCAACCGCCATACCTTCAGCATGGGCTTGTTGGCTGGCTTGATGAGTAGACTGCAGTAGACGTTTTTGTTCGGTAGCGTGCTGACTTAGTGCTGACCATTGTTCATTGTCTTGAGGCCACCAAGGTTGGCTGGCAATAAAATCAGGTGCTGGTGTTACTCTAATCATAGTGTAGGAATAGATTCTTCTGGTCTTAGGGTGAGGACTTCAAAACCATCTGCTGTGACTAAGATAGTATGTTCCCACTGTGCTGATAGGCTATGGTCTTTAGTAACTACGGTCCATTGATCTGGCAGTAGGCGCACATTACGCTTCCCTGCATTGACCATAGGCTCAATAGTAAAGGTCATGCCTTCTTCTAAGACCTCTCCAGTATTGGGTTTGCCATAGTGCAATACCTGTGGGTCTTCATGAAACACACGACCAATGCCATGACCACAGTATTCACGCACCACAGAGTAGCGATTTTTTTCAACGAAGGTTTGAATGCTATGGCCGATATCACCCAAGGTAATACCTGGTTTGACCTGTTGTATGCCGATGACCATCGCTTGGTAGGTGATGTCGATCAATCGTTGTGACTTTACATTAGGCCCGCCGACCGTAAACATCTTACTGGTATCACCATGAAAGCCATCTTTGATGATGGTGATATCGATATTCATCATATCGCCGTTCTTTAGAATACGGTCTCCCGGTATACCATGACAGACTTGATGGTTGATCGAGGTGCAGATCGAACGAGGAAAACCACGATAATTAAGTGGTGCGGGAATAGCGTCCTGTGTGTTCACGATATAATCATGGCAGATATCATTCAGTTGCTGCGTGCTGATGCCCGCTTGTACATGGGGCTCGATCATCAGCAGTACTTCAGAGGCAAGTTTGCCAGCAATACGCATAAGTTCGATTTCTTCGGCCGATTTGATACTAATAGGCATAACAAGTTCCAAAGTATAATTTCAGCCCGCTACGAGGTGGTCAGATCCCTCAGTCAGCCGGTTGAAATAATTTAATCATTAAAATCAGAGACTTAGAGTCTCTTTTTGGGTTTACTAAGCGCTAGTTTAGAGCGTTTCTATACGCTATAGACCATCACCACTGATTATTTTCGCACAAAGCAAATTGTTGATCAGCTGGGTTTATGGTATAAATCGCGCGCGCTTAGCGCAAATTTAAAATTCGCACACAGCTCAACACCATCCAGTGGGGTGCCAAAGTCGATATTCGACGCGGTTACTGGGCGGGGGCTGTGGAAGAGTTAAAACCCTCATTAGGAGAATATACAAATGGCTAATGTCACTATGCGCCAGATGCTAGAAGCTGGTGTACATTTCGGGCATCAAACCCGTTATTGGAATCCAAAAATGGCCCCTTATATCTTTGGGGCACGTAACAAGATTCATATCATTAATCTTGAGAAGTCATTACCAATGTTTGGTGATGCACTGAACTATCTCGGTAAGTTAACCGCCAACGGTGGCAAAGTGCTCTTTGTGGGCACTAAGCGTTCAGCGCGTGAAACAGTGAAAGCTGAAGCTCAGCGTTGTGGCATGCCATTCGTCAACCAACGTTGGTTAGGCGGCATGTTGACTAACTTTCATACCGTAAAGAAATCAATCAGCCGTTTAAGCGAACTTGAGGCAATGTTGGAAGGCGAAGGCCCAGAGCGTCTAGGTAAGCGTGAATTGCTTCAGATTAGTCGTGAAGTTGAAAAACTTGAGCGTAGCTTAGGTGGTATCAAAGACATGAACGTTCTGCCTGATGCATTGTTCGTTGTCGATGTTGGCTATGAGACTATTGCTGTTAAAGAAGCAAACAAGCTGGGTATCCCGGTAGTTGCAGTAGTTGATACTAATAACCCTCTAACAGGTGTTGATTATATCATTCCTGGTAATGATGACGCGATTCGTGCGATTAAGTTATATACCTCTGTGACTGCTGATGCAGTGATTGAAGCCAAGGCTAGTGTTCAGGTTATGACTGGCCAAGAAGGCGACTTCGTCGAAGTAAAAGAAGATGCGGCAGCGAAAAAGGCTAAAGCACCTAAGCGTAAACCAGCAGAAAAGAAGGCAAAAGAAGCCAGCCCAGAAGAGGCTAGTGAAGTGGTTGCTGAAAAGGAAGCGGTAGAAGCAAAACCAGATGAAACTGCAGCTGAATAAAGCGAGTTTTTCTTTAACCACTAAATATAGGGGTGATTGCAGATGCAAATAACAGCTGGAATGGTAAAAGAACTGCGCGAACGTACTGGCGCAGGAATGATGGAATGTAAGAAAGCCTTAGGCGAGACCGATGGTGATATGGATGCTGCGATTGAACTGATGCGTAAATCAGGTCAGGCCAAGGCTGATAAGAAAGCGGGCCGTGTAGCAGCTGAAGGTATCGTTATTACATTAGTTAGTGATGATGCTAAGCAAGGTGTGATTTTAGAAGTGAACTGTGAAACTGACTTTGTTGGTAAAGACAGCAACTTCCAGGATTTTTCACAGGCTGTTGCAGCGTTGATTTTAAAACAGCAGCCAGCTTCAGTTGAAGCCTTGATGGCAACAGCAATGAACGGTGACGAGACAGTTGAAGTTGCCCGCCAAAACTTAGTCAGTAAGATCGGTGAAAATATCCAAGTGCGTCGTTTTGAATGCATGCAGTCAGAAAATGGCATGCTAGGTAAATACATGCACGGTGCACGCATCGGTGTGATGGTTGAGCTGGAAGGCGCTGATGACGATCTTTGCAAAGATGTTGCGATGCACATTGCGGCAAGTAAGCCGGTATGTGTTGATGAATCAGGTGTTGCTCCTGAACTGATTCAGAAAGAAAAGGATATCTTTGTTGCACAAGCTGAAGCTAGTGGTAAGCCAGAAGCCATTATTGAGAAAATGGTTGAAGGTCGTCTACGTAAGTTCCTTGGTGAAATTACTTTATTAGGTCAGCCGTATGTTAAAGATCCTGATAAGACTGTCGCTAAGTTGCTGTCTGAGAAATCTAGCACAGCAGTCAGTTTCCACCGCTATGAAGTAGGCGAGGGGATTGAGAAGAAAGTTGAAAACTTCGCCGAAGAAGTTATGGCGCAAGCCGGCAAAACGGCATAAGTTAAACAAAAACGGGGGCTTGGCCCCCGTTTTTGTATCTGCAGTCGCGAGTTCAAGAGTAGGATTATAGGTATGAGTGAAAAAACCGTTTACAAGCGTATTCTTTTAAAACTAAGTGGCGAAGCCCTGATGGGTGAATGTGACTATGGGATTGACCCACAAGTGATTTCTCGCGTGGCGACAGAAATTGTTGAGTTGCTTGAAATGGATGTGCAGGTTGCTGTCGTGATTGGTGGCGGTAATATATTCCGTGGTGCGGGTCTGGCAGAAGGCGGTATTGATCGGGTAACCGGTGATCAGATGGGTATGTTAGCAACTGTGATTAACAGTCTAGCGTTACAAGATGCCTTGGAAAGCCAAGGTGCTAATAGTCGAGTTATGTCGGCAATCCAAATTAATGAAGTATGTGAAGACTATATTCGTCGGCGCGCTGTCCGTCACCTAGAAAGAGGACGAGTCGTAGTTTTTGCTGCAGGTACAGGTAACCCATTCTTTACTACGGATTCAGCAGCAAGTTTACGTGCTACTGAAATCGATGCTGAATTGATGCTGAAGGCAACCAAAGTTGATGGTGTTTACGATGCAGATCCGATGAAAAATCCAGATGCTAAGATGTATAAGCAACTGAGTTATGATCAGGTATTGCGTGATGATCTACAGGTGATGGATGCGACCGCTATCGTCATGTGTCGTGATAATGACATCCCATTACGCGTATTTAATATGTTCCATGCTGGCGACCTTAAGCGTATTGCTTCAGGTGAAGATGTCGGCACTTTAGTTTCAGGTAATAAGTCATGATTGAAGAGATTAAAAAAGACGCAGATACGCGTATGCATAAAAGTGTAGAGGCTTTAAAGGTAGAGCTGACTAAGATTCGTACTGGCCGCGCTAACGTCAGTTTGCTTGACCACGTTATGGTTGATTATTATGGTTCAGAAGTACCTCTTAATCAGGCGGCTAATATCAGTGTTGATGACGCCCGAACTCTAGCGGTTTCTCCTTGGGAAAAAACCATGGTGCCCGTGATTGAGAAGGCTATTATGAATTCAGATATGGGCCTGAATCCAGTTACTACAGGTGACCTCATTCGGGTGCCTTTACCTGCATTAACCGAAGAAAGACGTCGTGATTTTGTCAAGTTAGTGCGTGCAGAAGCTGAGCAAGCTCGGGTTGCTATTCGTAATATTCGTCGTGATGCAAACAGTGATCTTAAAGAGCTGACTAAGGAAAAAGAAATCTCTGAAGATGATGAGCGTGGTTCTTTAGAGGCAGTGCAAAAGCTGACGGATAGCATCATTAAGAATATCGATGAAATACTGTCAGCGAAAGAAAAAGAGTTGATGGAGATTTAATCCCTTTGAAGCCATTAATCTTATTATTGCAGCCTTATTAAGTATGGCGACAGTTCAAACGCTACCTACACATGTGGCCGTGGTGATGGATGGGAACGGACGGTGGGCGAGTAAACGATTACTGCCGCGTTCTATCGGGCACTGGCAGGGGGCGAAGGCCTGTCGCGAGGTTGTCGAAGCCTGTCTTAAGCAAAATATAAAATACCTGACGCTGTTCGCTTTTAGCAGTGAGAACTGGCAACGTCCGCGAGAAGAAGTGCAGGCTATTATGGAATTATTCCTCTCATCATTGAAAAACGATGCTGAGACCTTGCATGAGCAGGGTATTCAAGTGCGTTTTATTGGTGGTCGGACACAGTTTAGTGCGCAATTGCGTGAGCTTATTGATCAGACTGAAGCCCTCACAAAAGCGAATGATAAAATGTTGCTGAGTATTGCCGTTGACTACAGTGGTCGCTGGGATGTCATGCAAGCAAGTAAACAACTTTGTAAACAAGTGCAGCTGCAGGGCTTAAATAGTGATGAGCTGGATGAAAATGCATTTGAAAAACACCTCTCAACCTATCCTTTGCCTGACCCTGACCTGTTTATTCGTACGGGTGGAGAACAGCGCATTAGTAACTTTCTTATATGGCAGTTGGCTTACACTGAGCTCTACTTTAGTGACACTCTTTGGCCTGATTTTGACGCGAAAGAGTTAGAGCTTGCCTTTGCTAGTTACGCCAAACGCAGACGTCGCTATGGTTTAGTGCCGGAACAAATTGAGTCTTAGCATGCTACGTCAACGAATTATCACCGGTCTTATTCTTGCACCTTTAGTACTGTCTGCGTTGCTGTGGATGCCGAGTCAGCCTCTAGCTTTCTTATTGGCAGTATTTGCCATGATTGGGGCTTGGGAATGGGCAAGTATGGTGCTGCAAAAAACTAGCGCTAAGATCGCTTTTGTCGCTTTATGTGTAGGCTTTATGGCATTTGCATATTATTGGCTGACAGCTGAGCACTATCAGTTATTGATGCTTTTGATGAGTATCTACTGGGTCTTTGCATTGGTATTACTAAGCTTCTATGAGCCAGGTTGGTTAGGTAGTCCAATCCTGCGTTCTTTCCTTAAGCAGAGTGGCTACTTCATTATCGTCAGTGGTTGGTTAGCACTGATCATGCTGCATAAGGTCGAGGCCAGCCTATTATTATATTTCTTCTTGTTGATTTGGGTGGCTGATATTGCTGCTTATTTTGCAGGCAAACGCTTTGGTCGTAACAAGTTGGCTGCTGAGCTCAGCCCAGGTAAAACCAGAGAAGGTGTGTTGGGTGCTTTGATCGGTACGTCTGTTTTCGCAGTATTGGCAGCACAATGGTTTGAATATAATGCGATTACAGCCGTTTATTTTGTGTTGTTATCAGTTTTTAGTGCACTGATATCAGTAGTTGGTGATTTATTCGAGAGCTTGTTAAAACGTAATGCCGGTGTGAAAGACAGTGGCTCAATATTTCCAGGGCATGGCGGTGTATTAGACCGTATTGATAGTTTATTAGCAGCAGCTCCAGGCTTTGTCTTGGGCCTCACTTGGCTTTAATCATGGCACAGGATAAAAACACAACAGGGGTCGCTATTCTAGGTTCAACCGGTAGCATTGGTCGTAGCACCTTAGATGTGATTGCACGTAATCCAGATCGCTTTAAGGTGGTTGCTTTAAGTGCGCATCAATCGATCGATCTACTATTGCAGCAGGTTATTCAGTTCAAGCCACAATACGTGGTTGTGACTGATGCTGCGGCGGCAGCGACATTTAAAGTACAGCTAAAAGATATAGCCGACTCTCCCCAGCTACTCTCTGCTGAAAATGGCTTGGTTGAGGTGGTGCAACTAGATGCCGTCGATAGTGTCATGGCTGCGATCGTTGGTGGTGCTGGCTTACCCTCGACGTTAGCCGCAGCAGATGCTGGTAAGAATGTATTGCTAGCAAATAAAGAAGCCTTAGTCATGGCTGGTGAGCTGCTGCTGACAGCAGCGGCTGAGAGTGGCGCTAGGTTATTGCCGATCGATAGTGAACATAATGCAGTATTACAGTGTCTAGCTAATCAGTCTGTCAGTCAGCCTATGCTCGGGGTTGAGCATATTACGCTGACCGCTTCTGGTGGGCCATTTCTTAAGACGCCACTGGAACAACTAGCCAGTGTTACACCAGAGCAGGCCTGCGCCCATCCGAATTGGGATATGGGGCGAAAGATTTCGGTAGATTCAGCTACCATGATGAACAAGGGCCTGGAAGTTATTGAGGCCTGTTTCTTATTTGATCTATCGCCTAATCAAGTCAAAGTGCTGATTCATCCGCAATCATTAGTCCATGCCATGGTAAGTTACTGTGATGGTTCTGTGTTGGCTCACTTAGGCCATCCTGATATGTGTGTACCAATCGCGCATGCTCTGGGTTGGCCGGAGCGGATTACTTCAGGTGTTGCACCATTATCATTGGCAGACTGTGCCAATCTTGAATTTTATGAGCCAGATGCTGAGCGTTTTCCCTGCCTTACCTTGGCCCTGGATGCGCAGCGAGCAGGACAGGCTGCAACAATTGCCTTGAATGCAGCGAATGAGATTGCAGTATCCGCTTTCCTCAAATCTGCAATTGTTTATCAGGATATTTATAAAGTGGTTGCGACTATAGTGGAGCAGGAGGAAGCTATTAAAATCCAGACTATTGAAGATGTATTTCGGGTTGATGCTCGTGCGCGTCGCGAGGCCGAACGTCTGGTTACCAATTGGACTTAAATCTAGATAATTATGTTAGCTAGGATAGTTAGAGTATGAATATGATTTTGATCAGTATTGCTTCTTTTATAGTTGCTATCAGTGTGATCGTCACAATTCACGAGCTTGGCCACTATTTGGCAGCACGCCTCTTAGGCGTCCGTGTACTGCGCTTTTCAGTTGGCTTTGGTAAACCACTACTGCGTCGTGTGTCACGTCGCAGTGGAATTGAATATGTGCTTGCTGCGTTGCCTTTGGGTGGTTACGTCAAGATGTTGGATGAGCGTGAAGCCCCAGTGGAAGAAAAAGAGTTGGCATTTGCGTTTAATCGTAAGCCGGTAGCTTCACGTTTTGCGATTGTAGCGGCAGGACCCTTGTTTAATTTTCTATTGGCCATAATTGCTTACCTGATGATGTATGTCGTTGGTGTGCAGGGATTTAAACCAGAGATTGGGGCGACCATTGAAGGTAGCCCAGCCTATGTTGCGGGTTTACGTGCCGGTGATGAGATCGTGCGTGTTAACAGCGTAGAGACGCAGACCTGGGAAGAGGCAGGTATTGCCTTTATTGATCAAGCCTTAAGCTATGGTGAGGTTACTGTCACTAAACGAGATACAAAGGGCTACGAGACAGAGGTCATGTTGGATTTAAGTGATACCAAGACCTTATTAGACGAAGGCATGGCCTTAGATAAGATTGGTATTCAGCCTTGGCGTGCAAGCTTACCGGCAGTGTTAGGGGAGCTGACTGAAGAGGGTGCAGCACAGCGTGCAGGTTTGCGGACAAAAGATCGTATTATTGCAGTAGATGATCAAGTGATTAACGACTGGAGTGACTGGGTCAGTGTTATCCGTGAGCATCCAGGTCAAAAACTAATAGTAAAACTACAGCGTGCAGGGCAGCAACAGTCTTTGGTGTTAACCCCAGATTTTGCAGCTGATAGTAAACAGGCACAGGGACGTATTGGTGCTTACCCCTGGTTAGGTGAAAATGATGCTGAGCGGACACGGATTAAGGAAGAAATTGTCGCTCATCAGGTAACGGTGATTTACAGTCCTTTAGAGGCATTACAAAAAGGGATGTCAAAAACGCTTGATATGAGCGTGTTGACCATTAAACTACTGGCTAAGCTTGTGATTGGTGAGGCATCGTTAAAAAACATTAGCGGGCCCATATCAATAGCAGAATATGCAGGCCTGTCAGCGCAGTTGGGTTTGGCAACATTTTTGGGCACTTTAGCGATTATTAGTATCAGTATTGGTATTTTGAATCTATTACCGATACCGATGTTGGATGGTGGTCATTTAATGTACTATTGCATTGAGATAGTAAAAGGTAGTCCAGTCTCTGAAGGTATTCAGATATATGCTCAGCAACTCGGCGTTTTTCTGCTCGTTAGCTTGATGCTAGTGGCTTTCTATAATGATTTTCAACGGTTACTTGGCTAACAGTTGTGATAACGACTAACTAGTCTAACAAAGCGATTAAAATTAACGTGATCAAAACCATTATCAAAGCCAGTTTGGCCTGCCTGCTTTTATTTGGAGTAGCGCAAGCTGAGTCTTTTAAGGTTCGCGACATCGTTTTACAAGGTCTTGAAAGAATTTCCCCAGGAACTGTTTTTACGTACTTGCCAGTCAAAGTTGGTGATACGTTCTCTAGTGCTGATTCGGCACAAGTTATTAAAGAGCTGTATAAAACTGAACTGTTTAGTGACATCAGTTTAGGGCAGGACGGCGATATCTTGATCGTGGTGCTACAAGAGCGGCCAGGTATAGCTAGTCTAAATATCATTGGCAATAAAGATATTGCTGATGAGCAATTAATAGAAAGTCTGTCTGATATTGGGATTGCGCCAGGTCGTGTACTGAATCGTTCGGTACTGGGTCGTTTAGAAAATGAGCTACTACAGCAATACTTTTCGCGTGGTAAATACAGTGTTCAAATCAAGACAGAGATGACAGAGTTAAGTCGTAATCGAGTCGATATTGAGATCCAGATCGCAGAGGGTGAAGCGGCTGAAATTCGTGGTGTAAACATTGTTGGTAATCAGGTCTATAAAGATAAAGAGCTAAAGAAATCTTTTGAGTCTGGTACTAAGCCTTGGTGGAAGCCACTCTCAGATAATGAGAAATATTCTAAGCAACGATTACAAGCAGATCTTGAGAAGTTACGCTCTAAATACTTAAATTCAGGGTATCTTAACTTCAATGTAGCATCGACACAGGTCTCTATTTCACAAGATAAAAAAGATATCTTCATCACGGTTAATGTTGATGAAGGTAATCAATACACAATTAAAGAGATTAAACTTGCTGGTAATTTTGTTGTGGCGAAGGAAGACCTTGAAGCTCAGTTATTAATTGCTTCAGGTCAGTTTTTTGCGCGATCTGAAGTGGTTGCGTCAGCAGAAGGGATTAAGAATCGGCTAAGTCAGGATGGTTATGCTTTTGCTCGAGTAAACCCAGTGCCAGATGTGAATGAAGAAGATAAGTCAGTTGTTTTAACTTTCTTTATTGACCCGGGTAAGCGCGTCTATGTGCGTAGAATAAATATTACGGGTAATGATTACAGTCGTGATGAGGTTTATCGTCGAGAATTCCGTCAGATGGAAGGTGGATGGTTTTCACAAACAGCTATCGAAACCTCTAGGCGCAGAGTCCAGCGTTTAGCCTTTGTCGAGTCAGTGGAGTTTGAGACAATGCGTATCCCTGGTGCCGATGATATGGTCGACATTGAAGTAGTAGTTTCGGAGCGATTAGCGGGTAGCTTTACTATTGGTGCGGGTCTGTCTGATAGTCAGGGTGCGGTCATTACTACCAGTCTGAGTCAAGATAACTTCTTAGGCAGTGGTAAGTCAGTCTCTTTCAGTATTAACACCAGTAAGGTTAATACAGTATATGACCTGAGTTATAATGATCCCTATTATACTATTGACGGTGTTAACCGTGGTTATGGCTTTAGTTACATATCTGTTGACGCTGAAGAGGCTGATATTTCAGACTTTAATACCGATGAAATTAGTCTGCGAACAAACTACGGCATCCCATTAACAGAAGATGATCGTGTTGGTGCTACTGCTGAGGTAGCTCATACGAAGGTTACGACAGGTACCGATACTTCGGACGAAATCTATGAGTTTATGCAAGATAACGGTAGTAAATTTACAAATATCAATGTGTCCGGCAATATTACGCATGACTCACGAAATAGACGAATCTTTGGTACTGAGGGCTTCTACCAGCGAGCACGTGTAGAATTAGCAGTGCCAATGAGCGGTCTTGAGTATTATAAGATTGATTATAAGAATATCTTTCTTTACCCAATAACCGATATATTTACCCTATCAACGCGTTCTCAGGTTGGATATGGTGATTCATACGGTGATACTACCGATCTACCATTTTTTCAGAAGTACCGCGCTGGTGGTTCTTCTTCAGTACGTGGTTATCGGGCTAATAGTCTAGGTCCAAGAGACTCGAAAGACCGTGCCTATGGTGGAAATCTATTAACAACGGCTGGTGTTGAATTATTCTTCCCAGTACCCGCTTTAGCGGATTCTAAAAATTTCCGGTTGGGGTTGTTCTCAGATATTGGTAATGTATATGAAGATGTGGATGAGTGGGAGGCTAGTGAATTGCGCGGTAGCTATGGCCTCGAGCTTAATATGATTACTGGATTGGGGGGTATTTCTCTTTCCTTTGCAGGTACATATAACGATGAACCAGATGATAAAACAGAGTCATTTCAATTTGAATTTGGCACAAGCTTTTAAAGTAGGAGCATTAACTTGAATACGAAGAAAATCGTCAGTACTTTCCTTGTTGCAACATTAATGGTTGCAGGCACCGCATTGGCAGAGCCAAAACTTGGCTTTGTTAATATTGGTGAGATCATGGAAAAATCCCCGCAGGCTGGCGCTGCACGCTCGTCGCTTGAGAAGGAATTTGCAACTCGCGATAAAGGATTAACTGCAGCACGTGATGTAGTGCTGAAGCTTGAAGAAAAGCTTAATAATGATGGCAGCATCATGAGTGAAAGTAATCGCGTTAAATTAGAGCGTGAAGTTCTAAGTCAAAAGCGTGATTACAATCGTATGCGTGATGAGATGCGAGAAGACTTCAATATCCGTCGTAACGAAGAGTTAGGCGTGTTGCAAAAGAAAGTATATGAAGTGATCCAGCAGATTGCGACTAAAGAAGCTTATGACCTAGTGCTTACACAGCCAGTGTTATATGCAAGCCCAAGTATCGATATCACTGCAAAAGTACTCGAGAAGCTGAGCTCGCAATAAGCGACCTTTTAACACTGAAGATGGCGGCTGTGCGGGTTACCGTTGAGCCGCTTTTTTGTAAGTACAGATGGGTTTGATTATGAAGAATAAAAGTAAACGGATCGTACTTACTACTTGGAGTGAGAAATGAGTGTTATGTCAGTTCAAGAAATAATGGATTGCTTGCCACATCGGTATCCATTCCTTTTATTGGATGGCGTTATTGAGTGTAATCATGGTGATTCAATTATTGCTAAGAAAAATGTCAGCATTAATGAACCCTTTTTCACTGGACACTTTCCAGGGACTCCAGTCTTTCCAGGTGTACTCATTCTTGAAGCCTTAGCACAGGCCTCAGGTGTCTTAGTCCTGAGTGATCCGGCTTTACGACCTGAGAAAAAAAGCTTATTCCTATTTGTTGGCGTTGATGATGTTCGCTTTAAGCGCCCAGTGGTACCGGGTGACCAACTGGTTCTAAAGTCTCGTATCTCACGAATGAAGCGTAATCTAGGCCTGTTTGAATGTGCGGCTTATGTCGATGATGAATTGGCGGCCAGCGGACAGTTAAAATGTATGTTTAAAGAACTAGACGACTAATAGAGTCGCCTAGTTCAAAGTTAACAGCTGGATCAGCCTGTTAACGGGTAGAAAATTCCTTGGCTGCAATCGCACTGCCAAGCCGGCTCTCTCTATGAGACTAGATCATAGTCGACGACTATGATTTGGGGTGCCGTTGATTTGCTGTCATGACGATGGTCAATCTATGTTATAAAAAAGCTATTCCAATCTGACAAGAACGGCATTAAGCCGCAGCCCATATTAGTGATGCAAAGACATAACAAGCAGATTGACCCTGAAGACCTTGAAGTCTCCTTACTTACCTGTGCCGGCATAGATGAAGCAGGGCGTGGTCCGCTTGCGGGCCCTGTTATTGCCGCAGCAGTTATTTTGGGTGATGGCTCTGATTGGTCTGAAGTGAATGATTCAAAAAAGCTCAGTGAGAGTAAACGTGAGGGCTTGTCTGCTTATATTAAAACTCATGCACAAGCGTGGGCCTTAGGCCGTGCTGAGGTTGCTGAGATTGATGATTTGAATATCTTGAATGCCAGCTTGCTTGCTATGCAACGGGCTTTTTCTGGGCTTGGGCGGAGTGTTAAATTAGTATTAGTTGATGGTAATTTTAGCCCTGATTTTGGTGTTCTCTCGTATGCTGTGGCGAAGGGTGATCAGCGTGTGAAAGCGATTGCGGCGGCCTCTATTCTAGCTAAAGTCGCACGCGATCAAGAAATGCGTGATCTGCATCATGATTTCCCTGAGTATGGTTTTGCACAACATAAGGGCTATCCCAGCACTAAGCACTTAAGTGCGTTACAGCAGCATGGCCCTTGTAGTCATCATCGGACTAGTTTTCGTCCGGTACGTGAGTGTTTGTCAGGGAATAGGGCCGAGGACATTTAATGGCTGCTAATTTTATTCATCTGCGAGTGCATAGCGAATATTCAATCGTTGATGGCATTGTACGTATTCCTTCCTTGTTAGATAGGGTGGTGGCTGATGCGATGCCGGCAGTCGCCTTAACTGATCAAACTAATCTATTTGCATTAGTGAAGTTTTATCGAGCAGCAATGGCACGTGGTGTGAAACCAATCATTGGTGCCGACTTCTACGTGCGCCATACACAGCAGCGTGAAACTTCACGCCTAACCTTGCTGTGCATGAATAATATTGGTTATCGCAATATTACTGAACTAATTACTAAGGCCTACACCGATGGCCAACAAAGCGGCTTAGCCTGTATCGATCAAGAATGGATTGAAGAGCACGCAGAAGGCTTGATTGCTTTATCAGGTGGTGTGGCAGGCGAGCTTGGGCAACTGTTACTTAAAGATAAGCAAGAACTTACAGATGCCTATCTTAATAACTGGGCTAAAGTGTTTGATGGTCGGTTTTATATTGAATTACAACGTACGGGTCGAGAAAACGAAGAGACATATAATCAACGAGCCTTGGTCTTAGCTAAGGCTCGTAATATGCCTGTGGTTGCAACCAATGATGTACGTTTTATTAGTGCAGAAGAATTTGATGCGCATGAAGTGCGCGTATGTATTAACCAAAGTCGTGTTTTATCCGATCCTAGACGCACACATGACTATAGCGAACAACAATATCTGCGTTCAGCAGAGGAGATGTCGCAGCTGTTTAGTGATGTGCCGTCAGCATTGCAAAATACGGTTGAGATCGCCAAGCGTTGTAACGTCACACTCGAGTTTGGAAATAATGTTTTACCAGAATTTCCAATTCCTGATGCGGTATCTACAGATGAATATCTCCGTTTGCAATCAGATGCAGGTTTGCATGAGCGGCTAGGTACCGGCGGTATTGCAACCGAGATCTTACCGTTATCTGATTACCATAAGCGATTAGAGATTGAGTTGGATGTTATTCAACGTATGGGCTATGCCGGCTACTTCCTTATCGTATCGGACTTTACGCGGTGGGCACGTGAGAATGATGTACCTGTAGGGCCAGGGCGTGGTTCGGGTGCTGGGTCTTTAGTTGCTTATGTGTTGGGCATCACAGATATCGATCCTTTACGCTATGACTTGCTGTTTGAACGTTTCTTGAATCCTGAACGGGTCTCCATGCCAGATTTTGATATCGATTTCTGTATGGCTGGGCGTGATCGTGTGATCGAGTATGTGGCTAAACGCTATGGTCGTGAAAAGGTTAGTCAGATTATTACTTATGGCACGATGGCGGCAAAGGCGGTAGTGCGTGATGTTGGTCGTGTCTTGGGTCACTCCTATGGCTTTGTTGATCGAATAGCAAAGATGGTGCCATTTGAAATCGGCATGACTTTAAAAAAAGCCTTAGGGCAAGAGAAAGATTTTCAAGCCTTATACGACGAAGAAGAGGAAGTACGCAGTTTAATTGATATGGCCTTGCAGCTCGAAGGTATCGCCAGGAATGCCGGTAAACATGCTGGTGGTGTAGTTATTGCGCCTTCTAAGCTAACTGATTTTACACCGCTATATTGTGAGGCGGGCGGTGCCAATATTGTTACCCAGCTGGATAAGGATGATGTTGAAGCTATTGGCTTAGTGAAGTTTGATTTCTTGGGTCTTAGAACCTTAACGATTATCGATGGCACCGTGAAGTCAATTAATCGTCGGCGAAAGAAAGAAAAGGCAGAGCTGCTAGAGCTTAATCAGATTCCACTAGATGACGATGCCAGCTATCAGTTATTGCAAGACCAACAAACAACCGCCGTATTTCAGCTTGAGTCTTCAGGTATCAAAGATATTCTAGGTCGTTTGAAGCCAGATAAATTTGACGATGTAGTTGCAATGGTTGCACTTTATCGCCCAGGACCATTGCAGTCTGGCATGGTCGATGACTTCATCGATCGTAAGCATGGTGCTGCGATTGAATATCCGCATCCTGATTTGGAGCCGATCCTAAATCAAACCTATGGCGTTATTTTGTATCAAGAGCAAGTGATGCAGATTGCACAGGTATTGGCCGGCTACACACTGGGTGGTGCTGATCTGTTACGACGTGCGATGGGTAAGAAAAAGGCCTCTGAAATGGCCAAGCAACGCAGTATCTTTGTTGAAGGCTCAACTGAGCGTGGAGTGGATGAAGCTAAAGCCAACTATATATTCGATCTAATGGAGAAGTTTGCTGGCTACGGTTTTAACAAGTCACACTCTGTCGCCTATGCCTTACTGGCCTACCAGACAGCTTGGTTAAAGGCACACTATCCAGCAGAGTTTATGGCCTCGGTATTATCTGCTGATATGGATAACACCGATAAGGTGGTCAATCTGATCGATGAATGCCGCACGATGGGGCTGGAGGTCATGCCACCAAATCTCAATAGCTCATACTACGCCTTTACCGTGACTGAAGAACATCAAGTAGTCTATGGTCTCGGTGCAATTAAAGGTGTTGGTGAGGCTGCAGTAGAATCACTAGTGCAAGAGCGTGCTGCTGGGCCTTATAAAACCCTTAGCGATCTGTGCATACGCTTAGATCTACAAAAGTTCAATCGCCGTAGTTTAGAAGCGATGATTCGGTCGGGTGCTGCGGATGTCTTTATGCAGAATCGCGCAACCTTGATGCATGCCTTACCCAAGGCAGTGCAGTTGGCTGATCAACAACAAAAAAATAATGATACTGGCCAAAATGATTTATTTGGTGGTGGCCAAGTCATGGCTAAAGAAGCCTTGCTAGAGCAGAAGCCTGAATGGGATATGGATGCCAAGCTGGCAGCCGAGCGCGAAACTTTAGGGCTTTATTTGACGGGACATCCAGTCGACCAATACCGCCAAGAATTAAGCAGCATTGTCGGTAAAAATTTGCGTCAGCGCCTCGCTATGCCAGTGCCTGAAGTGGATTACCGTAATCGGAATAAAAATACGATTAAGGTTGCTGGTCTATTGATGCATATGCGCCTGCGTAACAGCCCCTCTGGACGTATTGCGTTTTTGACGATCGATGACAACACTGCGCGTTTGGATGTTGCAGTATTCACTGATGCCTATAGTCGATTTAAGCATCTGTTGGTAAAAGACCGGATACTGATCATTGAAGGGGGATTGAGTATTGATGAGTTCAATAGTCAGCCACGATTACGTGCAAATGAGATAGTTGCCCTAGAAGAGGTGCGAGTAGAGAAGGCTCGTGGCCTTGTTGTAGAGGTGGATGGCACGGTCACAGCAGAGCGTAAAAGTGCTTTGGCCAAGGAGCTGATGGCGACACTGCAACAATACCGCGGCGGTCAATGCCATATGGAAATCCAGTATCAGACCGACAGTGAACAAGGCAATTTACGTCTTGGAGAGCAGTGGAAGGTGATCCCAGAGCAAGAGTTATTGCGGCGCCTAAATAACCTAGAAGGTGTAACTGGTATAAAAGTCCGTTATTAAACCGCCTCTTATTGTTTTAACATGCGTTATACTATGTGTATACGCCCCTAAGGCCATGATTGGCCAAGAAAATAGACCGAACAAGATATGATAACTGATCATTTAGAATTTGAGCAGCCGATCTTTGAAATTGAAGCAAAGATCGATGAATTACGTCGTGTAGAACAAGACAGTGAAGTTGAACTCAGTAGTGAGATTGCGAAATTAAGCGCTCGACGTAAGGTCTTGAGTGACTCTATTTACGGTGACCTCACGCCATGGCAAGTGGCACAGATCGCACGTCATCCACGTCGACCTTATACCCTTGATTATGTCGAGCATCTGTTTACCGATTTTGAAGAGCTGCATGGCGATCGAGCCTATGCGGATGACTCCGCTATCATTACTGGATTGGCTCGTTTTGAAGGGCGCTCAGTAGTGGTTATTGGGCATCAAAAAGGACGTAATACAAAAGAAAATCTAGAGCGTAATTTTGGTATGCCAAGACCTGAAGGTTACCGTAAGGCCTTGCGTGTGATGAAGATGGCTGAAAAATTTCAGCTACCAGTGATTACCTTTATTGATACTCCGGGTGCCTACCCAGGTGTTGGTGCCGAAGAGCGTGGCCAAGCACAGGCGATCGCACAGAATTTATATGAGATGGCACGATTAAGAACGCCGATTATATGTCATGTGATTGGGGAAGGTGGCTCTGGTGGAGCATTGGCTATTGGTGTTGGTGACCATCTCGCTATGCTTAGTTACAGCACCTATTCAGTGATCTCACCAGAAGGCTGTGCCTCTATCCTGTGGAAGAGTGCAGATAAGGCAGAAGAAGCAGCAACCACTTTGGGTATTACTGCTGATCGGTTAATGGAGTTAGGCTTGATTGACGAAATTATTGCAGAGCCACAGACTGGTGCGCACCGTAACTTGGAACAGACCTGTGAAACCATGCGTGTTTCGATCAGTGCAAACCTCGAGCGGATGGCGAAGTTAGAGGTCAATCAAATGTTAGCGAAGCGCTATGAGCGATTGACAAGCTACGGTGCCTTCAAGAAGTAAGCGAATGATTCTGCTGTGGCCAAAGGCCACAGCAGTGTTGCGCATGTTAGCTCGGATGCCAACATGAGTGATTCGCAAAATAAGATCGTTCAAGACTTGGAAACCATTCTAAGTGTCGATCAACAATCCCCTCTATGCGTTGCCTTCAGTGGTGGCCTAGATTCCACTGTATTACTCCATGCCCTGGTGCAACAGGTAACCGATAGGCCTTTACGTGCACTGCATATCAATCATCAATTGCAAGATGGTGCTGATGATTGGCAGGCGCACTGTCGTCGGTTTTGTCAAGATCATGCTGTCAGCTTTCAAGCGATTCGGGTTGCTACTGAAGCATTTCAAGATTTAGGGATTGAGGGTGCCGCGCGCGCCGCACGCTATCAGGCCTTCAGCGAAAACTTAGGACGGGACGAATGGCTGCTGACAGCGCATCATGCTGATGATCAAGTAGAAACCATGTTACTCGCCTTAATGCGTGGCAGTGGGGCCTCGGGTCTAGCTGCCTGTGCGCCACAACGGCCCTTGGGACAAGGTCAGTTAATTCGGCCTTTATTGGATATCTCACGGCAACAATTACAGCAGTATGCAGAACAGCATCAACTGAGCTGGATCGACGACCCGAGTAATCAAAGCCTAGTGTTTGACCGTAATTATCTACGGCATCAAGTGGTCCCACAGCTGGCCGTACGCTGGCCGAAATTAAATACTACGATATCGCGTTCGATTGCATGGCAGTCGGAACAAAGCCAATTACTGGCTGATTTGGCTGCTAGTGATTTAATGCAGCTAGATTTGGATGTAGTGTCGACTTATGGCAGCTTGGGCTCACCGGTTAGCACCTTAGATTGTAATCAGTTATTGGCATTGAGCCCGGCACGGCAGCGCAATGTGCTACGTTATTGGATTAGTAGTAAGGGCTTTGTCTTGCCTTCAGCGGCAGTGCTTGAGCAGATTCGCACAGCGGTACTAAGCAGTGGCAGCGAGACGAGTCCTCGTGTGCAATGGGGTGAGGCCGAGATTCGGCGTTATCGACAACAGTTATATCTGCAAACGCCTTTGGCTGAGCATGATGCCAGTCAATGTCTGAGCTGGAATCTACAGCAGGATTTAAATTTACCATCATTGGGAATAGTGCTGACATCGGCTGATTTATCCCAGCAAGGGCTGAAACTTCCTCAGGTCACCCAGGTGCAGGTGCGCTTTCGCTCCGGCGGTGAATCTATCAGAGTGAGCGAAAGAGCCTGCAGTAAAGACCTGAAGGGCGTATTCCAAGAGTTTGGGCTACCACCTTGGCTGCGAGATCGTATTCCCTTGATTTTTTATCAAGATGAGCTGATTTGTGTCTGGAATATAGCGATTAGCGACGGATATTAATTGAGCCTTGGGGCCTGCTTTGGTACCCTATGATCCCATCCTGCATTTAGGAATTTTAACCTATGACACGCTACGTATTTATCACTGGCGGGGTGGTCTCATCTCTCGGTAAGGGCATCGCCAGCGCATCTTTGGGTGCAATTTTAGAAGCACGTGGCCTTTCTGTCACGATGATCAAGCTCGATCCCTACATCAATGTAGATCCCGGCACTATGAGCCCGTTTCAACATGGCGAGGTTTATGTCACCGAAGATGGTGCAGAAACTGATTTAGATTTAGGCCATTACGAACGCTTTGTGCGTTTTCGTGCCAAGCGCTCAAACAACTTTACTGCAGGTCAAATCTACGAGAATGTGATCCGTAAGGAGCGTCGTGGTGACTACCTCGGTGGCACCGTGCAGGTTATCCCACATATTACTGATGAGATTAAAGCCTCTGTCCGTCGTGGTGCTGAAGGAGCAGATGTTGCCTTAGTCGAGATTGGTGGAACGGTAGGCGATATTGAATCTCTACCTTTTTTGGAAGCCATCCGTCAGATGGGTGTTGAGATGGGGCGTAAGCATACGCTTTATATGCATTTAACCTTAGTGCCTTACATGAAGGCCTCAGGCGAAGTTAAAACCAAGCCAACACAACACTCGGTGAAAGAGTTACGTTCGATTGGTATTCAACCAGATATCCTGGTCTGTCGTAGTGATCGACCGGTACCTGATAATGAGCGTAAGAAGATCGCCTTATTTACCAATGTTGAAGAGAAGGCAGTAATTTCATCAGTGGATGTCAGCAGTATTTATAAGATTCCATTGTGGCTACATTCACAAAGCCTAGATAATATTGTATTAGAAAAATTCCAATTGGATCTGGCGCAGGCCGATTTAACTGATTGGAAAGACGTCGTGCATGCGATTGAATTTCCAGAAGTGGAAGTTAATATCTTTATGGTCGGTAAGTATGTTGATCTGACTGAATCATATAAGTCACTAAATGAGTCCTTGATTCATGCCGGTATACAGTCCAAGACTAAGGTTAATATTCACTATGTAGACTCTGAAAATATCGAAGTCAGTGGGACCAATATGCTGGCTGATGCCGATGCTATTTTGGTGCCTGGTGGCTTTGGTTCACGAGGGATTGAAGGCAAGATTATGGCAGCGCAATATGCGCGTGAGCATAAGGTACCGTATTTGGGCATCTGTCTTGGAATGCAAGTCGCAGTAATTGAATATGCACGTAATGTAGCTGGTCTAGAAGGTGCTCACAGTACTGAGATTATGCTAGACACACCACATCCAGTGATTGCCCTGATTGAAGAATGGCAAGATCGTGATGGTCAGGTCGAGAAGCGCGATGCTGATTCTGATCTAGGTGGCACCATGCGCCTAGGGGCACAGGAATGTAAATTGGTAGATGGCTCTTTGGTGCGTCAGCTATACCAAGAAGAAGTCATTCGGGAGCGTCATCGCCATCGCTATGAATTTAATAGTTTCTTCCTCCAGCAATTGAGCGATGCGGGATTAAGCTTTACTGGTAAATCAGTCGATGATCACTTGGTTGAAGTGGTTGAAATTGCTGAACATCCTTGGTATCTCGGCTGTCAGTTCCATCCAGAATTTACATCGACACCACGTGATGGACATCCGCTATTTACTGGTTTTGTTGAGGCCGCAAGGAAGAAGCGTTTTCCTAACGGAGAAACAGCCGAATACAGCGATGCTGATACCAGTAATGTGATTAGTCTGACGGATAAAATATGAAACTATGTGGTTTTGATGTCGGGCTAGATCAACCTCTATTCTTGATTGCTGGGCCCTGTGTTATTGAGAGTATGGAGCTTGCGCGCGAGACAGCGGGTCAGTTGAAAGAGATTAGTGAGAGATTAAACATTCCGTTTATCTATAAATCCTCTTTTGATAAGGCCAATCGCACCTCGAATGACAGTTTTCGTGGCCCTGGTATCGAAAAAGGCCTAATGATTCTTGAAAGCATCAAAAAAGAGTTTGATCTACCGGTATTGACTGATGTGCATGAAGACACGCCGATGGATGAGGTCGCGGCAGTGGTCGATGTATTACAGACCCCTGCATTCTTATGCCGTCAAACTAATTTTATCCAGCGTGTAGCTGCTACCGGTAGAGCAGTTAACATCAAGAAGGGTCAGTTTTTGGCCCCTTGGGACATGACGCACGTGGTTGAAAAGGCTCGATCAGCTGGAAATGAGCAGATTATGGTCTGCGAGCGCGGTGCCTCCTTCGGATATGGTAACTTAGTCTCTGATATGCGCTCATTGGCGATCATGCGCGACACTAATTGTCCAGTAGTCTTTGATGCCACACATTCGGTACAATTGCCCGGCGGCCAAGGTGCCAGTTCGGGTGGCCAACGAGAATTTGTCCCAGTACTAGCACGCGCTGCGGTAGCAGTAGGTGTTGCTGGTGTCTTTATGGAAACACACCCAGACCCGAGTGTGGCTAAAAGCGATGGGCCGAATGCCTGGCCATTAGATAAAATGGAAGCCTTGTTAAGCGGCATGATCGAACTCGATCGGGTGGTGAAGGCTGGCCAACTATTAGAACAAGAGATGACTTAAAAAGGTCACGCGAATTAAATTTTAGGAAACCAGTATATGTCACAGATTAAAAAAATTAACGCACGTGAAGTCATTGATTCTCGTGGTAACCCAACTGTAGAGGCTGATGTCTATCTAGCCTCCGGTGCTATGGGGCGTGCCGCAGTGCCATCTGGTGCGTCAACCGGTGCCTTGGAGGCACTTGAGATGCGAGATGGTGATGGTGCTCGTTATCTGGGTCAGGGTGTGCAAAAAGCAGTAAAGAACATTATTGAGCAGGTTCAGCCTGCCTTGATCGGTGCCGACGCACTGCGTCAAGACTATATTGACGAAGTGATGTTACAGGTCGATGGCACTAAAAATAAATCAAAGCTAGGTGCAAATGCCTTGCTCGCAGTGTCTTTGGCAAATGCCAAGGCGGCTGCAGCGCATCAGCAAATGCCTTTGTATCGCTCACTCAATAACGGTTCTCCGTTATGCCTGCCGGTACCTATGATGAATATCATCAATGGTGGTGCGCATGCGCATAAAGGCACTGATATTCAAGAGTTTATGGTTATCGCTCATGGTGTTGATTCATTAAGCGAGGCAGTCCGTGCTGGCTGTGAGATCTTCCATGCCCTGAAATCGATCTTGAAAAAGATGGGTCATAACACTGCAGTCGGTGATGAAGGTGGTTTTGCACCAAGTTTGGCAGCTAATGAGCAAGCGATTGAAGTTATCCTCGAAGCGATTACAGCAGCCGGCTATAAGCCAGGTGAACAGGTCAGTATTGGTTTAGATTGTGCTAGTTCCGAGTTCTATAAAGATGGCCTGTACCATCTGACCTCAGAGGGTAAGACCTATGAGTCAGCTGCCTTTGTTGATTACCTAGTCGCATTGGTAGACAAGTACCCTATCATTACGATCGAAGACGGTCTGGATGAGGGTGATTGGGACGGCTGGAAGACCTTGACTGAAAAATTAGGCCAGCGTGTGCAACTGGTTGGTGATGATTTATTTGTAACCAATACTGAAATTTTAGCGAAAGGTATTGAGCTAGGTGTAGCTAACTCTATCTTGATTAAGCTTAATCAGATCGGCACCTTGACTGAGACCATGGCGGCTATCGAGATGGCACGCCAAGCGAATTATAGTTCTGTTATCTCCCATCGTTCTGGTGAAACTGAAGATGTCTTTATTGCTGACTTAGCAGTGGCTACTGGTGCAGGTCAGATTAAGACCGGTTCCTTGTCACGTTCTGATCGTGTTGCAAAGTACAATCAATTGATGCGTATCGAAGAAGAATTAGGCAGCGAAGCAGTTTACCCAGGTAAGTCGGTCTTCAAGCAGTGATCGTAAGCGAACGGCTGGGCTGATGCGAATCTTCCTGCTGTTCCTGCTGATTGTGTTGGTAATCTTACAGTACCAACTATGGATCGCTCCTGATGGTATGCGCGCGGTCATACAATTGAAGCAGGATATGCAGGTGCAGCAGGAAAAAAATAGTGTTTTGGCAGTACGTAATCAAGTGCTAGCAGCCGAAGTGCAAGATCTGAAGTCAGGCAATGATGCGATTGAAGAGCGTGCCCGTTCTGAGCTTGGCATGATCCGTAAAGGTGAGACCTTCTTTCAAGTCATAGAAAAAGAACAAGAATGAATACAGCAGCGCGTTATTGGGTAATAGTCCCTGCGGCCGGTAGTGGTACGCGCTTTGCTTCAGAAATCCCTAAGCAATATACGTCTTTAGCTGGTGCAACTGTATTGCAACACGCTTTACGGCCCTTATTCCTACATCCTAAATTACATACTGTGGTTATCGCGCTAGCACCTAACGATAGTTATTTTGCAGGGCTTAAAATAGCCAGACATGGCACCCAGTTAGATTGTGTGGATGGTGGCAACAGTCGCGCTGAGTCAGTCCTTAATGCCTTAAAGTTTTTGCAAGGTAAGGCTAAGCAAAATGACTTTGTCTTAGTGCATGATGCTGCCAGACCCTGTCTGCGCGCGGCAGAAATTGATGATTTATTAGCGGCCTGCGAAGATGAAGCCATAGGTGCTATCTTAGCGCTGCCAATGAATGACACGGTCAAGCGGGTAACAGACCATAAGATTGTTGAGACTGTCGATCGCACTATGTTATGGCGTGCAGTTACCCCACAGATGTTTCGTTTTGGTGTTCTGTTCGATGCCGTAACTGAAGCACTCAAGGTCAATTATGAAATTACTGATGAAGCCAGTGCTGTAGAACGAGCCGGTCTGTCGGTAAATATCGTTGAAGCTGATGCTAGTAATATTAAGATTACGCGACAGCAGGATGTTAGCATTGCTGAATCTTTGCTGTCTTTGGAGTGATGGGAATGCGAGTAGGACAGGGGTTAGATGCCCACCGTTTTTGTGCTGGTGATCGGGTCGTTCTAGGTGGCGTGAGCATCCCACATGATCAAGCCTTACAAGCACACTCTGATGGTGATGTATTGTTGCATGCGATCTGTGATGCACTGTTAGGTGCTGCTGCATTAGGTGATATTGGTCGTCATTTTTCAGATCAAGATGCAGCGCATAAGAACCGTGATTCTAGAGAGTTTCTGCGCGAAGTCGCTACTATGTTAGCAACTGCTGGTTATAGTATCGGTAATATCGACGCCACCATTGTCGCGCAAAGACCCAAAATGAGCCCACATACAGATTTAATGCGACAGAATATTAGTACCGACCTTGGTATCGAAGTAGATGCAGTCAATATTAAATCGACTACCACCGAGCAGATGGGGTTTACTGGTCGTGAAGAAGGCATAGCCGCACTAGCTATCGCTTGTTTGCAGTCTATCTAACACAATGTCAGTAGAAGAATATTTCTCCCCAGAAGGGCGTTTGGCTGGGTCTGTTAATGGCTTCAAGCAGAGGCCACAACAACTGGAAATGGCGCGCGCTGTAGAAGAGGCCATCGACCATAATGGCACCCTAGTGGTTGAAGCTGGTACCGGAGTTGGTAAGACCTTTGCCTATCTTATTCCGGCAATACTGTCAGCCCTCAAGGTTGTGGTTTCTACGGGTACTCGACACTTACAAGATCAATTGTTCTATACCGATCTGCCAGCCTTACAAAAAGCCTTACCAGTCCCTGTCGACGCAGCTATTTTGAAAGGCCGTGCTAACTACCTATGCCTTTATCGATTGAAACAGGTGCAGCAAACAACCGAAGAATCGGCGCGAGATTATTGCGATCTATTAGAGATTGGTGAGTGGTCTAAGCTGACACAAACCGGTGATATTGCAGAGGTAAATAAAGTCACCGAGCGCTCAATGCTTTGGTCTCAAGTGACCTCAACGCGGGAGAATTGCCTAGGTGGTGATTGCCCAGACTTCAAGCAATGTCATGTCTTGAAGGCACGTAAACGGGCGCAAGATGCGAACCTAGTGGTGATCAATCATCACCTCTTATGTGCTGATCTGGTATTGAAGGATGAAGGTTTTGGTGAGTTATTACCGACTGCCGATGTCTTTGTGCTGGATGAAGCACACCAACTTACGGATGTCTTACCAAACTTTTTTGGTAATGGTATGAGTAGCCGCCAACTGCATGATTTAGTGACTGACTTGAGTAAAGAGGGTAAAGCTCTGACAGGTGATAATGGTGCAGTAGCAAAAACTTATTACGCTTTACTCGAATGTATGGAGCAGTTTTATGCCACCGTCGCAAAGTTTGCAGGTGAGCCCAAAGTACTATGGTCTAAAGTCTTAGATCAATCCAAGGTCGCTGATAGTTTCCAAACCTTACAAGAAAAGAGTCTTGAGCTTGAAGAACTGCTGATGAGTCATGCAGGTGATAGCCCTGGTCTGACGCAGTGTTATAAGCGACTGATAACTATCAATGGTAATCTGGATGAATTCTCACAGATCAGTCGAAAATCAGTGCAATGGCTAGAGATTGGTCGCCGTCGTTTTCGTTTGGGTAGTGTGCCGCTGGATGTCTCTGTGCCGTTCCAACGAGCGATTCAAGACTATGATTGTACTTGGATCTATACCTCGGCGACTTTAACTGCAAACAAAAGCTTTCAGCACTTTACGCGTCAACTAGGCTTAGAAGATGCTGAATGTGTGTTTTGCGATAGTCCCTTTGATTACCCGAAACAGGCACGCTTATTTCTGCCACAGTTGCCGATGCAACCTAACGATGAAGGCTATACCGATGCAGTGATTGCGCTGAGTCGTCCTTTATTACAAGCCAGCGAAGGCAATGCTTTTATCCTCTTTACTAGTCATCGCGCCTTAAACCGTGCTGCGAGCTTGTTAAAGAATGACACTGAATTTGATATCTTGGTACAGGGTACGGCTGCTAAACGTGAGTTATTAAAAGAGTTCCAATCACGTAAACGCAGTGTCCTACTGGGTACGCAAAGCTTCTGGGAAGGTGTTGATGTGAAAGGAGATGGTCTGTGTTTAGTGATCATTGATAAGCTACCCTTTATGTCGCCATCAGACCCATTGATACAAGCGCGATCACGTGCCCTTGAAGAGGCTGGTGAAAACCCATTCACTAGCTTCCAGATTCCTCAAGCGATCTTGAATTTAAAGCAGGGTGTGGGTCGTTTGATTCGTGGTGAACGTGATCGCGGGGTTGTGGTATTAATGGATCCTCGAATTAAAACTAAAGGCTATGGTAAATCTTTTGTCAGTAGTCTGCCGGCGATGACGGTCTGTGATCAACCTGGGCCTGTGATCGACTTTCTCGAGACTATCCAACGTGAGCGGACACGATGAAACTATTAGCTATTGAGACTTGTACCGAAGCCTGCTCGGCAGCGGTCTATGTTGATGGTGAGATAATGGAACGCTATCAGATTGCTGCTAGGCAACATAATGAATTAATCTTGCCGATGGCCGAGCAGGTTTTGGCTGAAGCACAAATCAGTCTGTCACAATTAGATGGCGTAGCCTTCGGTTGTGGCCCTGGTGCCTTTACTGGCGTGCGTATCTGTACTGCTGTTAGTCAAGGCATTGCCTTTGCCCATGATTTGCCACTGTTGGGTATTTCAAGTCTGGCTAACCTGGCTGCCCAAGTAGCAACTTCTGGCCAGAATGAACAGCAGCAGGTGTTTGCTGCCATCGATGCGCGTATGGGTGAGATTTACTATGGTCATTATTTAGTGGCATCGAATAGCGTACCAGTATTATCTGGCACAGAGCAGGTGGTCACTGCTGAGGCGCTTAATCTAGAGCTAGCTAACTTTGATTATGGCATGGGTACGGGCTGGCAGAGTTACGCCGAGCCCTTGATGGCAAAAACGGCTATCAAGCCAGAGGCGATCGATCCCAATGCCTTACCACGCGCCTCAATCACTGCACGATTAGCTGCTATGCAATGGCAAGAAACCACACTATTGCAACCTGAGCAGGCACAACCAGTGTATCTGCGCAACAATGTCGTACATCAAAAGAAAGCTACGCCGAAGTCATAATGCAACCTTTTCATTTAGCCTTTCCAGTTAAAGATATCGCTGCTACGCGAGCGTTTTATACGCAGATGCTGCGTTGTGAAGTAGGTCGTGAAGACCTACGTTG
>Ga0233395_1000065_pt1 | contig 52735 bp, 45 predicted proteins | sample 27DmetaG_FD_186029 | JGI IMG/M metagenome (GOLD analysis project Ga0233395, IMG submission 186029) | Seawater microbial communities from Monterey Bay, California, United States - 27D | ecosystem: Environmental > Aquatic > Marine > Coastal | place: USA: California | collected 2016-10-12 | reverse complement strand
CAAGCGATTCTACAGAAGAAATTTACGTTTATCGCTGGATTACTCGGAGTTGTATAAACCACAGTTATACGCTACGTCATTATTCAAATGGAATATTGGTGGACTGCATAAAAAACAGTTGTATACTTATTTGTCAGGAACAATAGATCCATTTGGAGAAGTAAATCATTTTGAGTCTCGGGATTTTGGTAGAGCAGTTCGTTTTAATCCCAGTTCAAGGTTGGAATGGTACTTTTCGAGTGATTACAGCAAACCCTTTGCTCTAGATGGAAGGATATGGGGGAGAAATTTCTTTGGTACTGCTCAGCACGGAAAAGGAGTCTTTTTAAGTCCTCGATTTCGATTCTCGGACCGTATCAATGTTATTCTAAGAAGTAAACTTGATCAATTTACTGCGGACTATGGATATGTCGCGCATAGTGATTCAAATTATGACGGGGAAGTTATTTTGGGTGTTCGAGATCGCATTGTAGTAGAAAATTCAATCGTCGGACAATGGGTATTCACAAAGCGTATGGGATTGGATTTGCGTCTAAGGCACTATTGGCAACAAGTGAACTACAAAGAATTTCGTGAGTTACAAGAAGACGGTTGGACAAACTTGAGTACTTACAATCCACTGGATGAAAGTGGAATATCTATACATAGTACAAATTACAATGCATTTACAGTGGATATAAATTACAGATGGATATTCATTCCAGGAAGTGAATTACGAATCGTTTATAAAAACAATTTATTCCATTCGAAATCAACATTGGATGCCAATTATTTTGAGACATTTGAGACCTTGTTTGATCAGCCACAGATCAATAGTATTTCGATGAAGTTTTTGATCTTTTTGGATGCAATTTATCTCAGAAGACAAAACAAAAAAGTTCAATAGGACTTGAAAGTTTATTAAAAAAAAGCCACTAGAAAATCTAGTAGCTTTGGCATATTTTTGTTGTTTTCGGTTTATTATCGGTTCAACATCACCGGCATTACCAACATCAAAATATCTTCATTTTCGGAGGATTCTGAAGGCATCAGCAATCCTGCTTTACTTGGCTCGCTCATTTCAAGTCGGACTTCAGCAGTATCAATATTGTTCAACATTTCCATAAGAAATCTTGAGTTGAAGCCAATTTCCATATCGTCTCCAGCATAGTTACATGTCAAGCGCTCGTTCGCTTCGTTTGCGAAGTCTATATCTTCTGCTGATAGTGCTAGTTCAGAACCTGCTAGTTTTAGTTTTATCTGATGCGTGGTTTTGTTTGCAAAGATTGATACCCGCTTGATTGAACTCAAGAATTGTAGCCTATCAATAGTTAGAACATTCGGGTTTTCTTTTGGTATAACGGCCTCATAATTTGGATATTTTCCGTCGATAAGTCGGCAAATTAACACAATATCGTTGAATGTGAAAACAGCATTTGAGTCGTTGTAGTCCAATTGAACTTCTTCGTCGCCTTTGAGGTTTGATTTCAATAAGTTCAACGGTTTTTTCGGTAAAATAAAAGAAGAACTCCCTGAGGCCTGAGAATCTGTTCTCGTGTAGCGAACTAATTTGTGCGCATCAGTGGCAACAAAGGTTATGTTTTCAGGAGAAAATTGACAAAAAACACCGCTCATAACTGGTCGTAAATCATCAACTCCAGTTGCAAAAAGTGTTTTGTTAATTGCGTTTGAGACAATGCTCCCAGAGATTAGTATGGAACTTGAGTTTTCGAGTGCAGGAGTTCTTGGGAAATCATCTCCATTGTATCCTACCATTTTTGATTTCCCATTGTCATAAGCTATTTCGATGGAGAAATTTGACATATCAACCAAAAAGGTGCACGGTTGGTCTGGTAAATTCTTAAGGACGTCAAGGAGAAGTTTTGCAGGAATTGCAATTTTACCTTCCTCTTTGGCTTCCACCTCCATAGAGGTTCGCATCGTAGTTTCTAAGTCAGAGGCTGAAACCGTCAAACGGGCATCTACAATTTCAAATAAGAAATTATCAAGAATAGGAAGTGTATTGCTCGTGCTCAATACGCCCGAAATTCCTTGGAGGTGCTTTAATAGTGTAGCACTTGAAATAACAAAATTCATTTTATTAAAATTTTAACCATCTCAAAGCTATCAAATTCAGTGGAGTTAGACGATGAAACGCAGCTCCTTTTTTTACCGAGTTATTAACACATTACCAATTACTCTTCGATTGGAGTTATACCGTCATGAGTTGTAAGCCCTTCGAGATCAAATGGAAAGAATGCATGTCCTAGGATTAAAGGATTGAATACGAAATATTGGCATTTAACTAGATTCCCAGCGGGCATTACACACCAAAAGCGATCAAGGTCGGTATTAATGACTTCAGCCATTCCGACATCTGTCCCTACTGATTTGTTTATGATGCGATAAAGCTTGAATGTTTCAGATGTTCCTTTGGTATTCTTTACGGTTAGTTCACAGAATGGAGTAGTGGCCTTGAGACTATCCATTTGTGGCACATTTAGTTCATAGTTGGCCACATTAAAGTTAACATCCTGAAAATTACTTAGGTAATTGTAAATCGCCGTTGGTTCTACCCCTTGTAACTGCTTTCCGTCTTGAAATACCTTCATTGTGCTTCCCTGCTTTGTCACTTTAAAACTTCGTAAAGGTTCATCATTGAATTTTACCTTCACCATTGAAATATCGGGAAGTTGTAAGCTAATCATGTCCTGACACATCCATTGCAACGGATCAGAATAAAAACGGGGATCAATAATTCCTTTCATGTTCTTAATACTCATGACTACAGGAAATGCGCTTTTCCCGTATTCTTTATCGTCTAGTAGCATTATCTGGCCGAGATGGTCTTGGGATGATGGACCGAGATACCATGTTTTTGTCCATTCACCATTTTGAAAAATTTCAACTTTAATGTTTTGAGCAGCCATTAAATTGGTAAATCGTTTTTTTGACTTGTCTGTAAGGTATCCTTTGAATTCAATGTTTTTGAATGCATCGATTACATGATCTACTTTGGTTTGCGTGATACATCCACCATTTTTATCAGTCCAAATGGTTCCTTTTTTCAAAAGTTCAAATTCATTATCGAATTTGTCCGTGATGATTACTCGGTCTACTGTTGATATATCTTGAATCGCGAATTCAATTAGTTCAGTATCAGATTTACCTTGCTTTTCGGATAGGTTCATTGCTACAAAAAACAATACCGTTAGTAAAGAAATTGACAGAATAAGAACGATTATTTTTTTCATTTAAATTGGGATTAACGGGCGAATTTTCTTTTCCGAATAAAATTCATGATGAACGCCAAAGCGATAATTAATGCGATTGGGAGTCCGATATTCAATATCTTATAAAAAGAGGCATCAGCTTTCACTTTTTCCCGATCGATTTCGTGAATATCAATCTGTCGAGAGCGAATGTCTAAGACGGATGTTTCTCCCATCATAAAGTCGACTAGGTTTTGTATAAACTCTTGATTTCCAAACAGGTGAGGTTGACGCGCTTTGATAAGATCGATGTCATATATGAGGTCATTTTCTGGTTTCGGTCTGTACATAAATGAATTACCAGTTGGGGTTGGCATGGAGTCGTAGCGATTTTGTAAAATACGTCCATTTCCAATGAGCACAACTTTTCCTTCTTTTTCGCTTTTCTCGTGGTAATTGATTTCAGGACTTTTTGCAAAATCATCTACAATTCGATTCTTGAAGTACGAAGTAAAGGTCCCTTCAGCCAATCCTGCTAAGCAGCGTTTGTTAATATCGCTGTCTGGGTTTGCAGCCAACGGTTCGTTGCCGTATTGAATTGGAATCATATAACTCACAGTGGGAGCCATACCCGTTACTGTGGAGTTGGTACTTGAAGTTAATATCGGTGTGTGCGCAACATTTTTTTTCGGAACAAATTTAATTTCATTTGTGTATTTGAGCGATACGGGTTCTAAATTTCGGACTGTAGGATGTGAAGTTGGAGTAGCCATGACATGAAAAAACCACGGTATCATTGATGTGTTTTGAAGTCGAACTGGTTTTGGCATACAGCGGGCATCCATTACGTAGTTATCTTCAAGTTTTAACCCGTAGTCAAAGAGTAGTTTGTCCAATCCGGTTTCAATTCTTGACGTTGGAGATTCATAATACTTCGCAAGAGTGTCTTCTGGTAAGTTGAGTCGGTCAATGAAACACATTAATCGACCACCTCGCATCACGAATTGATCTATAAGATACAAGTCTTTTTCAGTGAATTTCGAACGAGGGCGAGCAATAACGAGTCCATCATATCCGTCCAGGGCATGAATTGAGTCGTTAAGTTCGACATCAGATATTGAATAATAGGGACTTAAAATAGCTCTTGTTCTTTGCGTCTCTGCAAATCGAAGTTCACCATGTCCTTGTAAGAACCCGATGCGCGGTTTGCTTTCTAATATTACTCTGCGCAGTGAACTGACCAACATGTATTCAAGATTCTTGGTTGAATTTTCAATTACCATCCGCATATCTTGCAATTGATAGGGCTGATCTGTTTTTGTTCCGGGTAAGAATTGAACGGCTAGTTGTTTTGCACTTGAGCCAGCGCCGCCGTAGTTGATTATTGCACCAGGCCACAGTTGAAGTGTACTTTGTGTGCCATCCTTCGTGAATACTATATCCATAGGTAAGATTCCTCTTCCTCCATCCCACAATTGATCGGTCAATTCTCTTTGCTCTTCTTTAGTGCCGATTAACGGATTTATGAATTGATATTCGATTCGGTCTCCGGCATAAATCTTAAATTCTGTCAGTTTATCTTCTACAGATCTTTTAAAGTGTTCAATTTCTGCAGGTAAATTACCCGAAAGGTATATTTTAACACTTATCCTTCCCTTGAAGCTTTCTTTTTTTTCAAGAAAGTCAATTGTGCTCTCGGCAAGCGAATAACGCTGATCCTCGGTCACATCTATACGCATGTATGCGAAGGAGCTGATAATGTTTATTAAAATAATTGCGGCAAATACAATTGATAAAAAAGTCCAATTATATAGCCCTTTAATGAATTTTGTTTTTCTTTCTGCCATGGCTATTTTTTTAGTGATTTGATCACTGTCAATGCAGCGCAAATAAACAATATTATGACCGATAGAAAGTAAACAATGTTTTTGGTATCAATTACTCCTCTTTTGATTCCATCATAGTGGTATGTCATTCCAAAATATTGAACAACCGAATCAAAGCTTCCCATTAGATCAAATGAAGCCAAAAGGGCTAATCCACCTACCTCGGGCATCAATAACCAACAGGAGAAAAGAGACAATATGAAAGCAACTATTTGACTGCTTGTTAGGGACGAGGTAAAAATTCCAATTGCAACGAAAGAGGCACCCAAAAGAATCAATCCAAGGTAAGAGGCCAATGTTGCTCCATCATCAATAATACCCACTGGATTACCAAGATAGTGCATTGATCCGTAGTAGGTAAGTGTGGGAATCAGCGCAATGATCATTAGAGTCACACTAGCGAAATATTTCGCAAGAAGTATTTTTAAATCTGAAATGGGTCGTGTAAATAGAAGTTCAATTGTACCTGTTCTTCTTTCTTCAGCAATCGATCTCATAGTTATCGCTGGGATAAGAATTAAAAAGATCAGAGGTGTTGCATTGAAAAAAGGGATCAAATCTGCCTCTGCTCCTTGCAATAGATTTGCATCAATTGATGCAATCCAATGCATAATTCCGGAGGTGATTAAAAAGATAAGTATGAAAACGTATCCAATCACTGAACTCAAAAAACTTCTTATTTCCTTGAAATATAGTGCTCTCATTGATGTGTAAGAATTAAATCAGCGATTTGTGAACTGATAAGAATTTCGTCACTCCAAAAATAAGATTAATGTTCAATACATCAAGTGCTTCGATGCAAAGTGTTGTTGTCATTTATCAATAAATTGGTGTTGATTAGTTGATACAAATAACTATTCGACTTCAAAAATTTTATTTGATCGTGGATGATCAATTTATTTTTGTCATTTCGGTCCATAAATACTGTTTCTCGTAAATAATATCGATACCTTCTCTATTCAAATAGATTAATTGTAAATTTGGACCATCCGATACAATTAATACAATACCGATTGAATGAGTAAAATACAAACAGCAGAGAGGGTTTCAGGAAGTGATACTTCAGATAATTATGTTTTTCAAAGAAGTCTTTTGGCATATGTTCAAGCTGCGAAGTTAGTCTCAGGTCGGGTACTTGAGATCGGAACAGGTAGTGGTTACGGTATAGAAGTCATCAGTCCAAATGTAGATTCTTTTGTGACAATTGATAAATTTGAAACCTCGGCAAGAGAGAAAATAAAAGGACACAGTAATGTTGAGTTTAAAAAGATGAACGTGCCGCCTTTAACTGGTTTTGAAGACAATTCATTTGATTTTGTAATTTCATTCCAAGTGATTGAACACATTCAAAAAGATCATGAATTTGTTAAAGAAATTCACCGTGTTTTGAAGCCTGAAGGTAAAATGATCATCACTACTCCGAATAAGAGTATGTCAATCACGCGCAACCCATGGCACATTCGGGAATATGAAATTAATGTATTGAAAGAAATGTTCGAGAAGTATTTTTCGAGTGTTGATGCCAGAGGAGTTTTTGGTAATGATTCGGTAATGAAATACTATGAAGAGAATAAGGCTTCAGTAAACAAACTGATGCGCTTTGATATTTTCAATTTTCAGTGGTGGGGACCAAGGTGGCTCTTACAAATTCCTTATGACATCATGAACCGCAGAAATCGCAACAAGTTAACTGATGCGGGAGCTCATATTAAAATGGAGGATTACTTTGTTGACAAAGCCAAGGCGGGTTGTTTTGATTTGTTCTACGTTGCAACGAAATAATCTAGCAATTTAAAATGCACCTGTCTTCATCTGTCAATGTCCGTGAATGTGTTCAGTTTTGAATCCGTCAAAATGGGAATAAAGAGTCCAAGCCTCGGGCTTTTTATTGAACCATGGTTTTATTTTTGGCCATATTTCTCCAAATACTTCAGAGTTGCGGTATGCATTTAATGAATCTTGGCTATCCCATTGACTGTAAGTCATAACAGTTGATCGCTTATTCAGGTCATTGTAAAGAATCATTCCGTTGCATCCAGGAAAATCGTTGACTACATTTTTTATTGTATCGAAGAAGGATATAAATTCTTCGATTTTATCCTCGCGAAATTCCAATTTTACAATTCGCGTAATCATTAAAATAAAGATTCAATTGTGGAACGCGATCCCTGAGGTGTGAATTCGATACGAACAACATTGGTTTTACGCAGTCCAAAGAGTTGTTCTGCTCCTCCGCTACTTGCACTAGCACCCCGATTGATGGCTATTTCTAAATAATCGTTCTCGTTAAAAACAGCCACTTTTTCTCCTTGTGCCACTTCATTATATGTGTTGGATATTTGATCGATGAAGTATTCTTTTCTCTTGAAATAGATTGTGAACGGTGTGTTGTCTCCAAATCGATCGAATAACGACTTATGAACATTGGTTATAGCGTTTCCGTAGCTATCAATATGTATCACGTGTCCCTTAATGAGATTTGTCTCCGATACAGCTGTGAGTGACAAGGCATTTTTATATCCATTAAAGGAGGTAGCAAACGACTCTAGATTTTCACCATTTGCTAATCGGATTGCAGCATTAATTAAAATATTTTTTGTTGGAAATTTGAATGCGCTGGTATCCGCGATAAAGTCGTCAATTCGCCAAATTGAATCTGGACGTTCCTCCTTTAGGAAAGCACCAAAAAAACCGTTGTCATTTGAAATAAAAAAATGGTTTTTATACTCCATTATTGTCGGGAAACTTCCGTCTGTTCCACCAAAATTTACAATTGGCTCACTATCGACGCCAATCACATGGATTGTTCCTTCCGGGAAGTCTTCGTAACAACTCGAAATGTGAAATGCAGCTTCTGAAATGTCAAAAGGGGTGACATCATGCGTGATATCAATAATAGTAATATTATCAACACGGGAAAGAAGCTTGCCTTTTAGGGATGCCACATAGTGGTCATTCAATCCCATGTCAGTGGTTAATGTTATTGTGCTCATCATTGAAAAATCGATCCCTAGAGACGAATATTTTTCTAAATTTGGTTTGTGAAATTATTACGAGTAAAGTTATAAATAAAATAGTCTATTGTTAGAAAATAAGATTGAAATTAAAGGAATTAATCCTGCGGAGTTGTTCGGCGTTAACAATGTGAAACTAAAATACATTCGGAGTTTTTTTCCAAAACTCAAAATTGCGGCACGTGGAAATATAGTTACAGTGACAGGTGATGAAGAGATGATTCAAGAATTTGGAAAGAAGTTTGACCTCATTCTACGGCATTTTAACAAATTCAACAATCTCACGGAGAATAATATTGATAATTTGATGATGGATGAGGGGTCGAAAATGCTCTCCTCTGGGAATGGGTCTGAAATATTGGTCCATGGAAACCATGGAGCTCAAATAAAAGCAAAAACCATAAATCAAAGAAAACTTGTGGACCTGGTCAATAAAAACGATATGGTTTTTGCTGTAGGTCCTGCTGGGACTGGAAAGACATATACCGCTGTAGCTTTGGCTGTTCGTGCACTAAAAGCAAAAGAGGTAAAACGTATTATTTTGACACGCCCTGCAGTTGAAGCAGGGGAGAATTTGGGGTTTCTACCAGGTGACTTAAAGGAAAAACTAGATCCATACTTAATGCCTCTTTACGATGCACTTCGCGATATGATTCCTCCTGAAAAGCTTGCTGATATGATCGAGTTTGGCATCATTGAAATTGCACCACTTGCATTTATGCGGGGAAGAACGTTAGACAAGGCATTCGTAATCTTAGATGAGGCTCAAAACACAACCACTATGCAAATCAAGATGTTTCTGACGCGCATGGGGAAGAGCGCAAAATTTGCAATTACTGGGGATATGTCGCAGGTGGATTTGCCTAGAAAACAGAAGTCTGGCTTGGCATTTGCGCTTGATGCGCTCAGTGGAGTGGATGGTGTGGGAATCATACGTATGGGACAAGCTGACGTTATGCGTCACAAACTTGTAAAGAAAATTATTGTAGCTATGGACAAAGCTGAGTCTGAGAAGGACAAAAAACAAGATTCGAGTCAAGATTGATTGTCCAATGTGAATAAGATGTTACAATTCAATTCAATTGAATTGTTAATTATGCAATATGAATTAATAATTTTGCAGAAAAACAGAAGATTATGAGTGGAGCAATCACTGAAAGCACATTTTCATTTAAAGGACAAATAAATGAGTACAATGGCAAAGTTCGCGATGTTTATACTCTAGAAAATGGGTTGTTGGTTATGGTGGCCTCAGACCGAATTTCTGCATTCGATCATATTCTTCCAAAAGGAATTCCTCACAAAGGACAAGTATTGAACCAAGTCGCTACGATGTTTCTTGAGGCTACGAAAGATATTGTTCCCAATTGGTTGTTGGCGACACCGGACCCCTCTGTTGCTATCGGTCATGCATGCGATCCAATTCGTGTTGAAATGGTGATTCGTGGCTACATGTCAGGTCATGCAGCAAGAGAGTATAAGGCGGGGAAAAGAGAATTGTGCGGCGTTCCAATGCCTGAAGGAATGAAAGAAAATGATAAGTTTCCCGTTCCGATTATCACACCAGCAACGAAAGCAGAGGAAGGACATGATGAAGACATTTCAAGAGAAGATATAATCGAACGGGGAATTGTTTCTGAAGCTGTTTACTTAAAGCTTGAAGAATATACAAGAGCATTGTTCCAAAGAGGGACAGAAATGGCTGCAAAACAGGGGCTAATTTTAGTAGATACGAAGTATGAATTTGGAATGCGAAATGGCGAGGTTGTCTTAATTGATGAGATTCATACTCCAGATTCTTCGCGTTATTTCTACGCTGAAGGTTATCAAGAACGTCAAGAAGCAAATATGCCCCAAAAGCAATTGTCAAAAGAATTTGTCCGTCAGTGGTTAATTGAAAATGGTTTTCAAGGTCTCCAGGGTCAAGTAATGCCTGTTATGCCGGATGATTTTGTTTCGATTGTCACCGACCGTTATGTTGAACTTTATGAGAAAATTACCGGGAATAAATTTGAGAAAGCCGATACCTCTGATATTACCACCCGCATTCAAACAAATGTTGATCATTATCTAGAAAAGATGTAGACAGCTTTTACCGAAGCTTATCCGCTTGTTCACGCGCTTTAATCATAATATCGTCTGCTTTTTGAGCGCCTTCGAGTTCAATTTTGATCGCAATCTCTTCTTGTTTCTCCACGTATTTTTTTGCTGCACTTTCAGCAATTTTCTTTTTGATTGGATTGTTTCCAGCTGCTTGAATTAATTGATCTGCGTGTTTCTTGGCTTCAGTTCTCAATTTATTGGCAGCGTTTTTTGACTCTAACTTGACAGCATCTGCCTTTTTTTGTGCCTCTTCAAGAATCGCTTTTTTCTGTTCCTCAACAGCTGCTTTGAGGTCGTCAATTTGATTATTGATAAGGGTCGTTACTGAATCCTTGACCGTTTCTTTCAGATCATCAACAATTCCACCTACTTTGTTTTTTACCGCTGCTGCAATTTGTTCTTTTATATCTGTTGAGACTTTCGGATTTTTAGGAGCTCCATTGATAAATACATTTATTGGTATGAGTGCAGGTAAATCACCACCCTTCAAGGTAGGATGGAGTCCATTTAATAGTAATAGTCCGTTTTCAACTTGTTGAAGTAATGATGCAGGTATTTTTTCTCTCGGTAGGTTCATTGTCATTGTATAATTCATGTCTTTCTCTAAAGAACTGTATCCAGAAACTTTGGTTTCAATTCCTGCTATTGTAATATCGAATGGAGTCAGAAGCAATTTCCCATCATGTATAGAGAAGTGAGCTACGAAATCTTTGAGAGTTTGATTTGAGAAATCTTTAATTTGTGTCACTTTTTCAATTTTTTCAAGCAGTTCGAATCCATTTATTTTCAGTTTGTTGGAGCGAATATCTCCATCACTTGAAATGGAAGAGAGAATAGGTATTAGAGAGTTGTCCAATACAGAATTCATTGTGAATTTTGAGGATATTTTTCCCTTTGCGTATTTAGCAATTGGAGCGAGCTTCCCTGCGGTCAAAAAGTTCGATGTCAACGCTTCAACATCTATATTTTTTAGGTCATAACTAAAATCAAATATTGGTTCTTTCTTATTTCTGGTATCGTAATTTCCAGAAAGATTAATTTCACCTCCCATTGAACTCATAATGAGGTTGCTAAGCTGTGCAACTTCATCTTTTAATCGTACTTTTCCATTGATGTTTTTAACAGCTAGTCCATTGTATTTTACTTCTTTAATAGTTGTTGCTAACTTAAAATCAATATTGTCTGGAACCAATGTTGGTTCACTCACTAGATCTGCTGAATCCTCTCTTTCATTTCCTTCTTTAATCGGCATTTCTTCTGGTACTTCCTCTGGGTAAATACCCATTAACTCGTCCAAATCTAAATGATCACTGTTAAAGGCGAAATCACCGGTTAACTCATCGTCTCTTAACAGGTATCCAAAGTAATTTCCGATAGTACCATTCATGGCAATATCTGAATTACCAATGATTGCGTCCATTGCATTGAGTGTTAGATACTCCGGTGAGAATGACAACTTCATTTGATTGATTTTAAGCTCCTTATTGAAGCTGGAGGTAGCATAGTTTACGTCAGAGAACTCCATTACTCCTTTGGCTATAAAATTCTCATAATCTTCGGAGTCTAATGCACTTAACTCACCCTTGACATAAATGTCGGCATCAAGAGTACCGGCATATTTTTCTCCATCTTCTAAAGGAATAAATTCCTCAATTGATGCCAAGTCAATATGGGCTTTTAGTGATGATTGAATAAATGGATCAGTCATTAATTGACGTATATAGAGTGATGCATCAACCTTATTTTTAGATAGGTTCGCATAAAATGACGGGACTTCAAAAATCATCTTATTTAAATCTTTTCCTCCCGGAAATTTGCTATTTGCATCAATCTGAATATTGGTAATCTTTTTGAGACCTGGGTATTTGATTGACCCATTTTTAACTTTTATTCCAAAATCCCATCCAGGTAAATTTTTGTCATCCATTTTACCATTGATCGAGGCATTCAATGCCATTTTCCCTGATGATACCATGCTCTCATATCCTGAATGATAGAAGGTTGGTACCAAGGACAAAAAGTCTTTGAACGAAGCTTGGGAGGCATCAATGCTAAGCTCCATATCATCATAGCCGTCAAACATCTGATAAACTCCATTTAATGAAAACATCAAATTGTTCATCGCAATGGTATTCTCTTTCATTGTGAACTTTGTAGATGCATCATCGAAATTTATAAATAGGTTAATCGCAGCATCTGTTTTTACGTTTGTTAAATATTGAATGCCTTCCATTTGATAGGTGAGCTTGTCAATTTTAGTAGTTGTTCTAAAAATAACGTCGGAAGCTGTGAAGTCGCCTTGCCCAGTATGGTTGATGTTTATCAGTTTGGCATACATTTCGTATGGACGGTCGTTGTAGTTGATTGTACCGTTTTTAATACTGTATTCATTCAGTGATAGTTTAAAATTTGAGGGTTCTTCGATATCTTCATCGGTTTTTTCCTCAACTGTTTTTAGAATATCATAATTTGCTTCGCCACTTTCTAAAATTCGCACGTCTATTTTAGGATTGTTTAAATGAATTTCATCGATTTCTATTTGATTGCCTGAAACAACATCCCAAAATGAAAGGTGTGCTGTTAATGTTTCAATATTGATCAATTCTACATCTTTGAATTTATCTTTTCCAGTTATTGTTGTTTCATGCAGTTCTACTGTCAGATTCGGGAAAGTGCTTATGAATGTTAAATCAAAATCTTTAATTGCCAATTTTGCATTCAACTCTTTATTTGCTTCTTCAACAATTAGAGATTTGATCTGATCCTTGAATAATACGGGGATCAAAAGGAATAAAACGAATAGTGTTGCAATTGCAATGCCTAGCCATTTAAGTGCTTTTGGAAGGATCTTTTTCATTGGATTGTCGGTTTAATATTGTGCGATACTCAAAGTTAAATATTTCTTTCAAATTTGATTAAGGAATTTTGGCGAAGAATGTTAAAAAAGAACCGAACCCAATTGCAATATCTCACTATCTTTGTATCACTTTAAAAAACAGAATGGAAAAATTTGCAAAAGCTTTTTTCTCAATGCGTTCAATGGCCGTCGCATTGTTCATTTTTCTAATTGCAATTGGGTTAGCTACCTTTTTAGAAGCGCAATTTGACACCGAAACTGCGAAAATATTGGTTTACAATTCGCTTTCTTTTACCCTTTTACTCGTGTATCTATGTGTTTGTTTGATTGCAAATATCTTTAAATACAATATGCTTAAAAGGGAGAAGATCGCTGTATTAATGTTCCACCTTTCCTTTATTGTGATGATTATCGGAGCTGGAGTTACGCGGTATTTTAGTTTTGAAGGTTTAATGATCATAAAAGAGGGAACAGCAGTAAATTACATCTATTCTTCAGATCCCTACCTAACCGTCAAGGTGAATGATGGTAAGATGCAATATTCTGCAGACCACCAAAAATACATGTCGGAAATAACGAATAATTATTTCTCTGAGTCTTTTGAATTTCCAAATCACAAAGAACCAATTGCCATAGAATACGTGAGTTATGAAAAAGACATGGTGGATTCTCTAGTGACCAATGATTCGATTCAAGAATCGAGCCTTGAAATTGTTACCGAAGGGATGAAGTCGAATTTTCTTGTAGAAAATGGCTTTCTATCGCTTGGTGATGTTGCCCTTTCTTATGAGAAAAAAGATGCGATGCCTGGGATTCAAGTATGGAAGGAAGGAGCAAAGTTGAAGATGCAATCGAAACTACCAATGAGTTTTCTTGCAATGTCTGACATGCAAAAAGCAGCCAGAAATGGCGATTCTGCCGACACCTTATTTCAAGAAATTCCTACAGACTCGATTGTTTCTCTTCAATTGGCAACTTTATATAGGGTTCAAGACCAGCAGTTTGTATTAAAATCGATTCAGAAGCATACAAAGATGATGCGTGTTCATGATGTCATGCATGACTATGCAACAGATTACTTAACTGTTCGAATTATTGATGGAAAAGAGTCACGCGAGGTAAGCCTCCCGAGGAGAGTTATTCCGTTTGAGACAGTTTTTGAACTGAATGGGCTCGTTTATGAAATGGGGTTCGGATCAAAACGAATAGATCTTCCTTTCTCTGTGAAATGTCACGATTTTCAGCTAGAAAGATACCCTGGATCGAACACACCTTCTTCGTTTGCCAGTGAGCTGAGTATTTTAGATGATGTTAATAATTATGAAAGGAGAAAAAGACTTTCCATGAACCATGTGATTGATTATCAAGGTTACCGTTTCTTTCAATCCTCCTACGAGCCAGATGAGAGTGGAACTCACTTAAGTGTTAATCATGATTGGTGGGGAACGAATATTTCATATTTGGGTTATTTGATGATGGGAATTGGTATGATTCTGTCTCTTTTCTCCTCGACTGGTCGTTTTAGAGAATTGAATGGCTTAATAAGGAAGTCACACGAAAAACAATCGAAAATAATATCAATACTTCTGGTTTTGATTCTTTTCACTTCCTTTTCTCAGAATTTACAGGCTGCAGATAGTACACGCAGTGATGTCGGGCATCATGACCACAATCATGATGGGCACGATCATGCTATACCAAATTCTGCTCCAGAACGCGATGTTACTCTTGAATTGAACTTCAGCGTAATGACTGCAGAACATTCGGATGAGTTGGCGGGGCTTTTGGTACAAGATTACCAAGGTCGGTTTATTCCGTTGCATACGTTTTGTGATAAATTACTCCGAAAGATTTCACGTCAAAATACCTACAAGGAATTCAATGCAATTCAAACCGTAATGAGCATGCACCGATTCCAGACCTATTGGATGAATCAGAAAATGGTTTATGTTTCAACAAAGGGTGGTATTCGCACTAAGTTAGGGATGACTGACTCACGCACAAGTTTTAGAAACTTATTGAATGATGAAAATCAATTTAAGTTCGCAAATGAATACAATGAAGCTCATAGAAAACCGGAAGGCAATCGAAATGAGTTTGACAAGCAAGTGTTGAAATTGGGCGAGCGTTTTCAGCTTTTGGTTGGTGTTTATTCCATGGCTTGGGACTTAATACGTTCGCTACCGATTGAGGGAGATCCGCAAAATAGATGGTCACCGATATTGGATATAAACACGAATCCTGTTGGTGTGAGTGTTGCTGTTCAGTATTTAACCGAACTTGATAAGGCATTTGACACGGGCGATTACAAGAACGCCAACAAAAAGCTCAATGCTTTGAAAGAATACCAGCGTAAACTGGCAAAAGATGTAATACCAGAAGTATCTACCGTTGAAATGGAGATAAGGTACAATAAGATGAATGTTTTTGCGAATGTGCAGTATTATTACTTGGGGCTTGGATTTTTGATTCTATTGATTTTCTTTTTTAAGGTTTTCGTTCGGCCAGGAGCTCGCATTGAAAATGTTTTTAAACGTGTTACTCAGGTTGTTTCTCTGTTGCTGGCATGTGCATTTCTGTATCATGGATATGGAATTTACATGCGAATGATGATTACAGGTTATGCACCTTGGAGTAATGGATATGAGGCCGTTGTTTTTATTGCTTGGATCGCGTTGCTTACCGGACTGATTTTTGCTCGTAAGAATACGGCGATTCTTGCAGGAGCCGCAATTCTTGCCTTTTTCATGATTTTTGTGACAGAAATGAACCTTATGGATCCAGATATTTCTCCAATGCAGCCTGTATTGAAGTCCTATTGGCTAATGATTCATGTAGCAATAATAACCGGTAGTTATGCTCCACTTGGCCTTTCGTGTATTCTTGGGGTGTTGACAATGTTCCTATACATTTTCAGAGGTAAAAAGAATGGTAAGTTTGTGGGTTTAAATATTTCAGAATTAACTTATGTTTCGGAAATGACCATGACAATAGGGTTGTTCATGCTAACCATCGGGACATTTCTTGGTGGAATTTGGGCAAATGAGTCATGGGGGCGCTACTGGGGTTGGGACTCCAAAGAAACATGGGCGCTTGTCGCCGTTTTGACTTACGCCATAATTTTACATCTGCGATACATCCCAGCATTGAAAGATAAATTTACATTTAATGTTGTTGCTCTTTGGGGATATTCGTCAGTATTGTTTACATTTTTTGGTGTTAATTTTTACCTTACTGGTTTGCATTCCTACGCCAATGGTGAAGCAATGGGAGGATTGCCAGATTGGTTGATTACATTTACGTTAATACTTTATTTTACTACTGAATTTGCGGCGCTTCGAAATCAAATTTATATTGCAAAAGGACAACGCATATCGCTGGGCTATTTCAAAAGAAAATTAGCAATATTACTTGGCTTACTTATACTTGTGTGTATTATGATGATTTACCTTAAGGTCAGTGATGCCATGTATGTTGCTCTCGGTGGCTTAAAAATTGCAGCGCTCCTTATTGGCACAGCAGCTATTCAATACGGAATTTCGTATCTTGTTGGTGGAAAAGGGCCGACGAAATCAGAATTGAAATAAGTATGAGACTCGATATTTTAGCATTTGCAGTACATCCTGATGATATTGAATTGGGCTGCTCTGGAACAATTATAAAGCAGATAAAGGCAGGTTCGAAGGTTGGAATTATTGATTTAACTCAGGGAGAGCTCGGTTCGAGAGGAACGGCTGAAACGCGACGAGAAGAGGCGGAAGCAGCATCTGAAATTATGGGGATTCAGGAACGTAAAAATCTAAGCATGCGTGATGGATTCTTTGAGATTAATGAGCAAAATAAAATTTTGATCATTGAGCAAATCCGAAAATACAAGCCCAAAATTGTTCTTGCTAATGCCCTTACTGACAGGCATCCCGACCACGGAAGAGCAGGTAAACTCGTATCAGAGGCATGTTATCTATCCGGTTTAAGAAAGATTGAAACAAGCCTAAACGGTGAGCTACAAGAGGCGCATAGACCAGAGGCTGTTTACCATTATGTTCAAGATTATTACCTGAAGCCTGATGTTGTTGTTGATGTAACAGCTTTTGTAGATCAGAAAATGCAAGCCATTGCTGCCTATAAAACGCAATTTTATGATCCGAACTCCAAAGAACCTGAAACACCAATTTCTGGAAAAGGGTTTTTAAATGCTGTACTAAGCAGAATGACAGAGTACGGTCGACCTGCGGGATATAAATATGCCGAAGGATTTATTTCAGAAAGGTTCCTTGGGGTAGAATTTCTCACAGATTTAAAGTAATTCGATAATTTCAATTGGGCCATTTAACTGAATGGTTTCGCCTGTTTTTTTTCCGAGAAGCTCTTTTCCGAGTGGACTTGTTGCGGTCATGCAAAACACCTCGTCGCTTCCAACCTTTACTGCACCCAATCCAATGGAAAAGAAAAAATAGCCCCTACTTGTTTTAACAAGACTTCCATATTTTATTACGTCATGTATTTGATTCGGGTTCACCTTTGATAGCGCATTGCGCAGTGTTGTCGTTTTTACAAGCTGGTTTGAGAGCTTTTCTTGCTCCAGCTGTGCCATCGCACGACCGGTTTCGTGTTTATCACCAGCAGTACTTTTGGTTTCTGATTTTAGTGCTTTTTGAAGCTCATCAAACTGAATCTGGAGCGCTTCAATTTTATCTGATAATTCTGCGGCGACATGCGCAAATACTACACGCTTATCTAACATGTTTTTTTATAAGTTTTGTCCATTTTTTTAGAATGGTTGCAGCGTTGTATTCAGCTGCTTTGGAAACGATTTGTACAGGGTCGAAAACTTTTTCACCGTTGATGATGGAAAGCATTGCTGTTTTTAAGCTCTGCAAATCCTGTTTTTGAACTTGAATTCCAAACTTCTCTTCGAGATTGCTCGCAATACCTACCGATGTCGAAATCACCGGAGTACCTGTTGACCAAGCCTCAGCAATAACTATTGAGAAGGATTCATAATCCGAGAAAAGAACAAAGGCATCCGAATTTTGATAATGAGGCGTCAGTTCGCCCCATTCTAGTGGACCAATAAACTTTAATTTTTCAGAACAGTTCTGGGATTCGGCATAGGACATCCAAACAGAGCTGTCTTCATCACAAACAATTGTTAGCTTGAATTGATCGGTTTCATCAAGCAGTAACTTACAAGCATCTATTATTCCTTTTGGATTTTTTGTATACGGATCTAGAGTAGATACGTGTAAGAATTGAGTGATACTTGTATTTTCCTTTTTTTTCGGGACGAATAATTCAGAATCAATATGATTTCCAACGACTTCAATTTTTCGTTTGGGAAAATGACGCTGCATATCTACTTTCAAAACTTCTGAAACTGCGATGATTGCAGTGGCTTTTTTCCCAATTTTCTTGCATATCCACCGATGAATCCTGGACCATTTAAAAACACTATTTTGATGAAAATACGAGCCGTGTTCAATATAAAATAGGGGGCATTGGAATATTTTTTTTGCAATGAGAAATTGCCATCCTTTCGGCAGAAGAACATTACCAATGATCAAGTCCACATTTTTCAGTTGTTTGAATGCATGTAACAATGCAATTCGTTCTTGTCGCTTTCTCGCAAGAATATGCCCATTTCCATTGTAGTGTATAACAATCTCAGAATAACCGTTATGTTCTAATTTTTTCGAAATTGATTGCGCCCCATTTGAAGCAACTGTATGAATAACAGTAACGCTATATTTTTGACCAAGAAGTTGTGCTTGACGTTGGACAAAATTACCCAAAAAGGGATTTTTTTCTGTGGGATACCACGAGCTTAAAAGTAGAATATGAGTTTGCTTATTCACGTCTATTGGCAAAATACGAAGATTATGCCAAGGTCTTCTCGAAAACTGACTTTACTTGTTCAAGAGCAAAATCAATTTCTTCTTTTGTTGTGTACCTTGAGAATGAAAATCGTGCATTTGGTCTATTCATATCAGCACGTATTCCTTCAAGTACATGAGATCCTTTTGCTGCACCCGAAGAACAAGCACTTCCACCCGAGACAGAAACACCTTTCATATCCAAGGTAAAGAGTAACATACTTGACTTTTCATTTTTTGGAAAACAAACGTTTAGTACTGTATATAAGGATTTTTCTGGATTTGTTTCGCCATGAAAATCAATATCATCGAAGTAGTCTTTGAGCTGATCGATCATGTAAGTCTTCAGTTCTTGCACATGATTTTGATGTCCAATAACGTCTTCGTAAGCAAGATCCATTGCTTTTGTTAACCCGACGATTCCGTATACATTTTCTGTGCCTCCACGAAGTCCACGCTCTTGAGCTCCTCCATGAATAAGTGCATCTACTTTACTGTTTTTATTGACGTACAAGAATCCCACACCTTTTGGTCCGTGAAATTTATGCGCAGCGCAGGTGATAAAGTCAATATCTAATTCTTGAAGATCAAATTTATAATGTCCCATGGTTTGGACTGTATCCGAGAGAAAAAGTGCATCGTATTTTCGGCAGATTCGACTTACTTCATTTAAGGGGAGAAGCGTTGCAATTTCATTGTTTGCATGCATTAAAGCTACAAGTGTTTTTTCTTCAGTATCGAGTAATTGCTCCAAATCAGCGAGATCTACATTTCCTTTTTTACAGACTTTTACATAGGAAATTCGTACATTTTTAGTTGTAAGCATATTGGCTGTATGGCCTATTGCGTGATGCTCCAGGTGAGATGTTATTATATGTTGGACCCCCATTTGATGCACAGCAGATTTCAGTGCCATATTATCTGCTTCTGTACCACCTGATGTGAAAATGATTTCTGAGGGCTGACAATTCAGATGTTTTGCAATTGTCCGGCGGGATGTTTCAATAAGAGCTTTCGATTTCCGTCCATGAGAATGTGTCGAGGAAGGGTTTCCGTAACCATCTTTTAGGACTGGTAGCATTACCTCTACCACCTCTGGTGCGATTGGTGTAGTCGCAGCGTTGTCTAAATAAACAGCCTTCATTTGTTACAAATTAGAATTACAAATATAATGGACTTATTGCAAATCGCTATCAAAAAAAAATGGCTTCATTTTTTCCGTTGTTCATGTTTGATTTAGGCTTTCAAGAAAGAGCTGATTTTTCTCTTTTTCTTTTCATTTGTCAAGGGCTTAGAAATAGGTTTTAATCAGGGTTTAATTTGCAATTTTTTACTTTTTGATCTCTTTAATTGTAATTTAAAACTAGAATAAAGGAGGAACTTTTGTTTTCAAATTAGCACCTATTTTTTTTAATTTATACTTAATTCTCAGGCTGTTAATTAAAACTATCGAAATCATTTTTGAATAAACTATCAAATCCATTAACTTTGTTTTAAACCTCAACAATATGCCTGAAAAAAATCACAAACATATAACATGTCAAAATTGTGTGTCAAGAGAAAAATCGCTTTTTGATACTTTTTGCACTACTGATGTTGGAAGGCTAAATAAAATAAAATCGTGTTCATATTTTAAAAAAAATCAACCGCTTTTTATTGAAGGTAGTTTACCACGTGGTGTTTATTGTTTAAATCAAGGGAAAGTAAAGATATTTGCAAGAGGTGAGGAGGGAAAAGAACAAATCATTCATTTGGCCTCTTCGGGAGAAATTGTTGGTTTTCGCGCTATGTTCAGCGGTGAAACATACAAAGTTTCTGCTACTACTTTGGAGGAAAGCAATATTTGCTTTATTAGTAAAAACGATTTTCTCGATTTGGTTGATACAAATCCTACCCTCAGAAAGGGAATCATGCAAGAATTGTCTAGAGAACTGGCTGAGCGTGCAACATTTATTACGAATCTTGCACAGAAATCTGTTCGTGAGCGCTTGGCATCGGCACTTGTTCTTTTGGATGATATTTATGAAAATGAAATGGTCAACCTGACAAGAGAGGATTTGGCAAATTTTATTGGTACAGCTACAGAAACTTTAATTCGACTTCTCAAAGACTTCAAAGAAGAGAATCTCGTTAAAACACATGCGCGTCAAATTGAAATTTTAGATAGGGAAAGACTCCTTTATATTGCAGGAGCCTAAGAAATAAAAGTTTTGTTATTGACGTACCTAAACATGATTTTTATCAACTTATATGCAAATTGTAACCTTTGTTGCAACATTATTTAAAAGGACGTGTACTTTTGTTAGAAACAATTATGGATGAATATTTTAGGTAAAGGCACCAAATTATACAGCATATTCAAAATGAAGTGTCCACAATGTCAGGAGGGCGATTTTTTTGTTTCGAAACCTTATGACTTAAAGCGCGCAGGAGATGTACACAAGAAGTGCGCTCAATGTGGATTGAAGTATTCAAAAGAACCGGGATTTTATTACGGAGCGATGTATGTTTCATATGGGTTAGGAGTTGCTCTATTTGTAACCTTATGGGTGTCGTTCAATTTATTTTTTGTTGACTTTAATATTTGGGCACAAATTGCTGTCATTTGCTATGCATCAATTGTTTTGGCGCCTTATTTTTATGCACTTTCAAAAATAATTTGGGCGCATCTTTTCATATCGGTTCAAAAAGAGTCAGATCAAAACACGGACAATTTGAACTGATATTTTCGTCCCAAAGAGGAGTAAAAACATTATTTTTTGTCTTGAATTGCTTAGAAATTTAATTTTTACGGATAATTATCATTAGGATTTTCGGTATATTGTGTGCGGATAAAACACTTAAAATTTAACTACTATGAAAAAAATCTTACTTTCAATTGCAGTGCTTGCAACTGCTGGAGCTTTAAATGCTCAAATTTATTCATGCACTGATTCAGTTGACTTCGCAGCTTGGACATCCTATGACAATGATGGAGATGGATTTGGTTGGAGTGCAATTGATTTCACAGGGTCTACAAGTGCTCTGCAGAATTCTGTAGGAGGCGCTGCGGTTTCTTACTCTTATGACAACGCTTCTGCTTCACCACTAGCACCGGATAATGTCTTTATATCTCCTGCTGTCGATTTATCAGGCATTACAGCGTCTGCGGTCTCTTTATCATGGGAAGCTGGATCTTCTGAAACAACTGCCTCTGGGTGGTTCGAAGAAACGTATGCTGTTTATGCAGTTACAGCAGCTGACCTTCCAGGAATTATGGCTGGGAATCTTCCAACACCATTGTATAGCGGTACACTAGCTGCCGGTGAGGTAATGGAGAACCGAATTAGTGATATTAGCACTTTCATTGGTCAATCAGTATATATTGCTGTAAGGCACTACAACTGTACGGATGAGTTTAATCTAATCTTTGATAACGTTCAAGTTTCTGAAGGCGCTGCGGCATTAGTGGAAAATAAGTTAGATGCTTCTGTTTTCCCAAATCCTGCATTGGATGTACTTAATTACTCATTGAATATAAATGCTGAAACAATTGCAATCATTGGTTTGGATGGTAAATTGATTTCATCGGAGGAAGTATCTGCTACAAGCGGAACTATCGAAGTTTCTCATTTACCAGCAGGAACTTATTTCTACGAGTTCACCTCTGCTGAGGGAACAATTAGAGATACTTTTATCAAGTACTAAGAATGAAGTTTGAAACGGTCATTGGTCATTTCAAAACAAAAAATAAAATCCCTTTTCATAGCGAAAAGGGATTTTTTTGTAGTATTATAATCTTCTTGTAGCTCCCGGGTATATCTTTAATGCCTCTTCCAGACACTTTACAGCTTTCCTAAGAGATTCTTTATTAAGAACATAGGCAATTCGGGCTTCCTGATTTCCCAAGCCATCAGTTGAGTAAAAGCCACTTGCAGGAGCCATCATTACTGTATCTCCGTTGTAATCAAATTCTTCTAAGAGCCATTGACAGAACTTCTCAGCACTGTCAACAGGGAATTTTGCTACGCAGTAGAACGCACCACTAGGTTTTGGACAAAATACGCCTGGTATTTGATTCAACCCATCAACCATAATGTTTCTTCTTTCAACATATTCCCCAACGACATTGTCAAAATAGGATTGCGGAGTATCAAGTGCAGCTTCTGCTGCGATTTGGTCTATTGTGGGTGGAGACAATCGTGCTTGTCCAAATTTTAGTGCAGCTGACATAACCTCTTTATTTTTCGAGACCATGGCACCAATTCTTGCACCACACATAGAGTAACGTTTTGAAACAGAGTCAATCATGATTACGTTATTGTCAATTCCGTCCAAATTCATTACCGAAAATGGTGTTGCTCCATCATAGCAGAATTCACGATATACCTCGTCAGCAAATAAGAACAAATCATATGCCTTTATGATATCACGTAATTTTTCTAATTCTTTTTTGGAATATAAGTATCCGGTTGGATTTCCGGGATTACAGATGACAATTGCCTTTGTTCTTGGCGTAATTTTTTTCTCTATTTCTTCAACTGGAGGCAGAGCAAATCCATCTTCAATATTTGCTGTTACTGGAACAACATTTAGGCCTGCTGCCACTGCAAAACCATTGTAATTCGCATAAAAGGGTTCTGGGATGATTACCTCGTCATTGGGATCACAAGTTGACATGAATCCAAAAGTGAGCGCTTCTGATCCTCCAGTTGTCACAAGTATGTTGTCATATTCTACATCAATTCCTACATTCTTATAATAGTTTGATAGACGCTCTCTGTAAGATTGAAATCCAGCTGAATGACTATATTCAATTACTGTCCTATCTATGTTTTTAATTGCCTTTAAGGCAGCTTCTGGAGTTTCAATATCCGGTTGACCGATGTTCAGGTGAAATACTGATTTCCCACTTGATTTTGCCTTTTCTGCATAAGGAACCAATTTACGGATTGGAGACTCAGGCATTGTTACGGCTTTACTAGATATATTCGGCATAGAATTAAAATTTTAGCAAAAATAACAAAAACCTATAGCATTACTGACAGAAAATAGAGTCTACTTTTCAACCCTTATGGGATTACTATATCGATTGCCTCGCTCAAGTTAGAGTGTGCTGTTTGAGCTCTTAAAAATACCCTATCTTTAAAGGATGAAGTGTTTTATAATTTGTTTTTTGTTTGTATTGATTTCTTGTGACAGCGAATCCAAAAAAAAAGATTCGGTTAAACCTAATTCAATTTTGGAAGAACCAATTTCTGTGGCACCTGATTTAATGTCTGATTCCATCATTCAATTGTATCATGCGATTGGTTTATACCGCATGGATGACAGTAGAATTATTGTCGATCTACGATATGCTACAGAGAATAATTTTCTTGGAATTGTACTTTATGACACCTTGAGTGAATTGTACTTGCAAGAAGAGGTAATTCAACGTTTGAGTAGGTGTCAAGATTATTTAGACTCGCTTCATTTTGGGATTCGATTGAAGGTTTTTGATGGTGCACGTCCTCTTGAGGTGCAGCGTGAAATGTGGCTGGCATTGGACACTATTCCTCCAGGTGAACGTGGGAAGTTCGTTTCAAATCCAAAATTTGGATCTGTACATAATTTTGGGGCAGCAGTTGATGTAACGGTATGTGATTCATTGGGCAATGAGCTCGATATGGGAGCCGGCTATGACGACTTTAGAGCGATTGCTTTTCCAAGTAAGGAGTCTTATTTTTTGAAGACCGGCGCATTGTCAAAAAAACAATTTGAGAATCGCCAACTGTTAAGATCGGCCATGAAATTTCAAAATTTCTCCACCATTCCGAGCGAATGGTGGCATTTTAACGCCTATTCAAGACGTTCCGCTCAAAATAAATTTAAGATATTGCTGAATGAGTCTGGTAGTCACAGCGACTGAAATTATAATTAGTTGTCTAATTGATTTGGCCATTACCTTACTTTGGATTTGTCTAAAACATTGATAAAATGAAAACCACGGGGAATATAATTCTGTGCATAAAAGAATTTATGAGCTTCAAAATTATCCGAATAAGAATCTAATGCGAGCATGGTGCAGTTCATTTTTTTCGCTTTTGTTTCACAATATGCAAACAGTTTCTTTCCAATGCCGCTGCGTTGATAATCTTTCGACACCACAACATTATCCAATTCCATGTATTTACCGCACCAAAGCTTCGACCCAATCCAATAGCCCGTGAGACCAACACAGCGAGTGCCATCAAAAATACCAACTTGTCCATAGTTATTCGAGAGCATCGTGTCTAGTTCGTTCTCGTATTCTTTGAATGTGAGATTTGGATATACTTCTAATAGTAATGCATGATTTTCAAGCATTTCTTTTTTAGAGGTTAATTCTCGTAGCATCATTTATTCTTTGGTTTTAATTAATTCTTCCTGAAATAGTTCATAGATACGTCGATATTCGTCTGTCCATGAACTTGCTGTTTTGAATCCATGGGCTTCAATTGGATATACTGCGAGCTCCCAATTTTTCTTGCCCAATTCAATAAAGCGTTGAGAAAGTCTGACAACATCCTGAAATTGTACGTTGTCATCAACCATTCCGTGGAGCATGATTAATCGATCCTCTAGGTTTTCTGCAAAGTAGATGGGAGAACTTTTTTTATACGCTTCTGGGTCTGTTCCGGGATAGTTCAGAATGTTACTGGTGTATTCATGATTGTAGTGCGACCAATCTGTTACAGATCGCAATGCAGCACCAGCCTTAAATTTTCCGGGCTCTGTGAGTAACGCCATCAATGTAATGAACCCACCATAGGAACCTCCGTATATTCCAACACGGTTTGAATCTATATCCAAGGAGTCAATAAGGAATTTTCGTCCATCGAGTTGATCTGAAAGATCTTTTCCACCCATATGCCGATAAATCGCTGTTCGGTGATCTCTACCATAACCTTTACTTGCTCTGTAGTCGATATCAATAATTGTATATCCATTGTCTCGAAGAAGGTTGTGAAACATGTATTCTCGAAAGTAACTACTCCAAAAATTATGGGCATTTTGCAAATATCCGGCACCGTGAACAAAGACAATTGCAGCTCCATTTGTTTCTGTTTCTTCAGGAATATAAAGTCTTGCATTTACGTTAGTCCCATCCGCTGATTTGAAGTTGATGATTTCTGGCGAATACCAATCATAGCTGTTGAATTCTTTCGAAGTTGAATTGGTTATTTTTTTAGGTTCTGCATTGGGCTTGTTTTTTGCCAAATACAGTTCCCAAGGTTGTGTGCTTGAAGAATAGCGAATGGCTAAGTATTCTTCATTCGGTGAGACGGCAACTTCATAATTTCCTGTAGATTCCAAAATTGGCACCAATTCATGTTTCTTAATGTTGAGATGATAAAATCCGCGGTTTCCAGGATGTTTTTTGTTTGCAGTAATGTAAAATTTGGTACCATTATTATTGAGTTTTACATCGTGAACTTCCCATTTCCCCGAAGTTATGGCTCTTTTTTCTGTTGATACAGTATTGATTGTATACAAGTGTGAATATCCTGTTTCTTCTGATTGAAAATAAATTGTTTCATTGTCATGAAGCCAACCGAGGGTTCCAGTTGCCATATTCCATCCTGAAATTCCAGGACCTCCTATCCATGCTTCATCATGCTGACGTTCGAGTTCCTTTAACTTTCCTGTTTCCAGATCAAGTGAAACAATCCACCGGTCTTTATTGTCATAGCTCCGAATATCGAAAACATTTTGAGTACCATTCGGAGAAAATAGAATTCTGTGCATGATTATTTTCCGGTTCGAGTCAAACAGTTGAGTCGTATCTCCGTAGTCTGAAAAATAAGCTGATTTTTTTCGAATGTTTGTGAGATCAGAAAAGTTTACAAAGTAGATGCTATTTTTCTCAACGCTATATACTCCCAACTTATGGGTCGGGTCCTCGTCGGATACTTTTCTTCTTGCATTTGTTATAAATGTGTGCCCATCGCGTGCAATATGATGCTCAACATGTGTTTTTTTTGATTTAGGGTAGTCATCGTAACGAAACGTAAAGAACTTCATGTTTGGTGTAATCTGAATATTACTGACCGTATAGTCTTTGCAATATATTGTTGGGGTTTCGCTTTTCCAGATTTTATTTTGCGAATTGTTCCATTCTTCTTTCATTGCGTTCTGCTGATGAAATTGGAACAATTCCAACTCTTCTTGTTCGAGATAGGTTGGTACTGCATCTGATAGTTCTGATTTCTTCTCGAATCTTAGCACAATTGCTGTACTCCCTTTTCTTGCATCGTACTGATAGATATCGTTATTGATTTGAAAGTAAACCAACGATCTGTCTTTTACGCGCATTACATTTCTGATTCTTCCGTGTGGTTTTAAAATTAAGGCAGCAGATTTACTGAATATATTGTATGAATATAACGCTCCATCTTTTGCATAAAATTCAGTTTCTGAATAATATTTTTCGTTTAAAAAACGATCAGTGTTTGTCGTATAAAATTCAGGAGTGATCACAAAAGGGACTTTATCATTCAATTGATAGCCATATTCTATTGATCCTTGGGTATTGCTCGGATTCCAGTTAAAAAGAATTGTTTTACTGTCGCGACACCATCGAATTTGTCCTGGTTGATGTCCGATAAATGCATTACCTTTCATAATTTCTGAAAGCTTTAATGCTGATTTATTGTCAATTTCTTGCGCATTCAAATGCAGTTTAAATAAAATAATTATCGAAATTAAAATCAAATGTTTTATGGGCATGTTTTTTCAATTTGAGAAGTGAATATACACAATGTGTTTTGATTGGGAATGAGGAGAGCAGTGTATCTGATCATCTGTATGTTCGTTGAATGTATTATTTTTACATTCTCTGTGGAATTTATCCAAATTAGTATTAACTTTGCACCCCGCCTCGTGAAGGTGGAATTATTATTAATCAGGGTTTTGTACCCAAACAATAAGTAAACTATGGCAACTAAAATTAGATTGCAAAGACACGGTAAGAAAGGAAAGCCTTTCTTCCACATCGTAGCTGCAGACAGCAGAGCAAAGAGGGACGGACGTTTCATCGAGAAATTAGGAACGTACAATCCAAACACAAATCCAGCAACAATTGATTTGAATTTTGACGAAACCTTAAAGTGGGTTCAAACAGGTGCTGAGATGACGGATACTGCACGAGCAATTCTCTCTTACAAAGGGATCCTTTACAAAAACCATTTGATCAAAGGTATTGCGAAAGGAGCATTAACTGAAGAGCAAGTCGAAGAACGATTTGCAAAATGGCTCGATGAAAAGGCTGGAAAAGTTACCTTGAAAAAAGAAAAATTAGAAAAATCAGCTGAAAAAACAAAAGCAGATAAGATGAAATCGGAAGCGGAAGTTTCAGCAGCAAGAGCGAAAGAAATTGAAGCGAAAAATACTCCGGAAGTAGAGGAAGCTCCGGCAGAAGAAGCAGCAGCACCTGAGGCAGAAGCTCCAGCGGATGCACCAGCAGCAGAAGCAGCAGCACCTGAGGCAGAAGCTCTAGCGGATGCACCAGCAGCAGAAGCAGCAGCACCTGAGGCAGAAGCTCCAGCGGATACACCAGCAGCAGAAGCAGCAGCAACTGAGGTAGAAGCTCCAGCGGATGCGCCAGCAGCAGAAGTTCCTGAAACAGAAGATAAAACAGAGGAGTAAGAGCCTCTCACATTTAGTGTGAAATGAACAAAGCAGATTGCTTTCATTTAGGATATATAGCGAAACTTCACGGATTCAAAGGTGAAGTTTCGTTGTTTTTAGATGTTACTAATCCAGAAGATTATCGTACTCTAGATGCATTATTCATTGATCTTAACGATCAACTCACTCCATTTTTTTTAACCTCTTTCAAATTAAAAAATAAAGGCTTTGCGGCTGCAAAGTTCGAAGGAATTGCTGATGAAGAATCTGCACGAAAGCTGTTGCGGAAAGATATTTATCTCCCAGCGCAAATTTTACCTAAACTCTCAGGACTTCATTTTTATGATCACGAGGTTGTTGGCTTTACTATTTTTGATGAGCAGTATGGTGAGGTCGGAATATTGAAACAAGTGATTGACCTAAAGGTAAATCCATTACTTCAAATTATGTCTGATGATAAAGAGGTACTCATTCCTTTATTAAAAGATACGATTCAAAAAGTAGATCGTAAGAAGAAAGAACTCCATGTTCAGTCTCCCGATGGGCTTATTGAACTTTACCTTAGCTAATGTCTATTTTTAAATTTAAAGAATTCGAACTCATTCAAGCTGAAAATGCAATGAAGGTTGGAACTGATGCAATGTTACTTGGTGCGTTTGCAAATGCAACCAACCGAAGGACGGGTTTGGATGTTGGGGCAGGAACAGGTGTTCTCTCGTTGATGGTTGCTCAAAAAAACGATGCTATTTCTTTTGATGCTATAGAGTTAGATCAGAAATCTGCAGAGGAATGCACTTTAAATTTTGAAAACTCAAAATGGTCTGATCGCCTAAGTGTATTGAACATGAATTTTCTTGATTTTGAGGCTCCCGGATGCTATGACCTTGTTGTGTCCAACCCGCCATATTATCAATCGACTCGTTTGAACCGAGATCCTCGGAAAGCAATGGCGCGTCATGAATCTAGCCTTCCGATGGTTGAATTTGTGAAGAATGTCAGTCAGGTTCTAACGTCTGAAGGTGAATTTTGGATAATAATTCCCGCAGAGGATCATAAAAACTGGACAAAAACATGCTCAAATTTTGGTCTTCATTTGATTGAACGCAATTCTATTTATGGAAAAGAAGGAGGAGAAATTAAACGGGTCATTCTTGCATACAGTAAGACCAAAATATTGTTGGAAGAATTTAGTTTCGTGATCCGTGATATAGCCAATAATTATACTGAAGCTTACAAGGAGCTCACCCGCGAATATCACCACAACTTATTGTGATTCAAAATTGAATTCGGATTACACGCATCCTTTCAATAAACTGATGATTTCATTCTGAATACTTCTTCCACGATCGTTATTATACCATTGCTGAATACGCATTGTTTTGTCCTGAGATGACATCGATTTTTCTTTCAGTTCTATAACCATTTTCTGACATGCCTCTGGTCGTGCTCCCCACGTGAAAAGGTCCAAGTTGTTTTCATTACGCACGATCAATTTGGGGATGGATTTATTACCATCGGACAGATAACGATCAATTTCAGAGTTTGAATCCCTCAATTGAATTTCTAGATTTATCATATCTGACAGTTCGGCTATCTGATAAATTATTGGCGTGCTGTGCGCTGCATCGCCGCACCAGGGTTCTGTTATTAGAATCCAATTGAGAGGAGTTGTGATATTTTTTATCGCTGAATTCGTTTCCTCTAAAATCATCGATCTTTTCATCCAACGCTTGGTGCGCGATTGATTCAGTTTGACATATTCCAGATAGACTTTTTGGTCATACGGCGTGTCATTGATTGTTCCGTTCAAAATTTCAGTGAACTTTTGCTGATAATTATCCCAATCCATAGCATTCATTTTCTAGTGGAACAAATATCGTTAAAATTTTGATTTCTCTCTCGTCTAGCAAGGAAGTCAGAGTCTGATGTTCAATAACTTCTTTACATCAATTAGTAGATTGATGGATAGTCAATAGGGTTGACTTCATGCATTATACTGTAGGCTTTTTCAACAATATCATCAATACTTGGTTTTGAAAAATAATCGCCATCTGATCCATAAGCAGGGCGATGGTCTTTTGCGCTTAATGTTACTGGTACAGAGTCGAGCTGGTAGTATCCTTGTTGCTCAACAAGAATACGGTCAAGCATGAATGCAGTTGCTCCACTGCTAACATCCTCATCAACGATTAGCAACCGGTTTGTTTTCTTTAGGGAGTCCAAGATAAGATGATTTACATCAAAGGGAAGTAACGTTTGCACATCAATCAATTCTGCTGATATTCCTATTTCTGCCAATTGTTTTTCAGCAATTTCGCAAAGGTTAAACGTAGAACCGTAAGAAACGATCGTCAAATCTGTTCCTTCTTTGACTACCTCAGGAACGCCAAGGGGCTCTTTAAATTCCCCGATGTTATTTGGCATTAATTCTTTCGTTCTGTATCCATTCAAGGGTTCAATGACCAATGCAGGTTCATCAGCTGCGGACAATGTGTTATAAAATCCGGCTGCTTTGGTCATGTTCCTTGGAACGCATATGTGCATACCTCGAAGAGCATTAATGATCATCCCCATTGGAGACCCAGAATGCCAAATACCTTCAAGTCGGTGTCCTCTAGTACTAATAATTAGAGGTGCTTTTTGACCACCTTTTGTTCTGTATTGCAATGTAGATAGATCATCCGACATTACCTGCACAGCATAGAGTAGGTAATCGAGATACTGAATTTCTGCTATTGGTCGAAGTCCGCGCATTGCCATTCCAATCCCTTGACCAATAATCGTGCATTCTCGAATCCCTGTATCTGATACGCGTAGTTCACCGAAACGGTCCTGCATTCCTTCTAAGGTTTGATTTACTCCTCCAATCTTTCCTGCATCTTCTCCAAAAACCAGTAGTTCAGGATTGTTTTCAAGCAGTTTTTCATAATTGTCACGGAGGATAATTCTTCCGTCCTCCATTTGACCTGAACCATCGTATGTTGGTGCAATAGGTTCAATGCGCATTGCCGATTGTTCCGACTCACTGTGTAGAGCACTACTATATCGTTCGAAGTTGGTGTTGATTTGTTTTTTTACCCACGCGGATAATTTATTTTTTGCAGGCGTGTTTTCTCCTCTTAGAAGGCGAAGTGTTTTTCGAGAAGCTTCAAAAATATCTTTTCGAATCGGATCCATTGTTTTTTCCAAGTCTTCAGCAATTTTGTTGATAAAGACTGAATTATTGCTATTTTCTGTCGTCTCTTTGATAAGCGACAATGCTTGACTCAGATCTGATTTTAGACTTTCTGAAAATGCTTTCCAAGCTTTATTTTTGTCGTCACGCACAGATTTTTTTGCTTCTTTTTGGATTTGCTCAAGTTCTTCCGCTGTTGCGATGGAACGTCCATCTGCATTGAAGTTTAAAATCCACTCTTTGAATTTATTTAGACAGTCAAATTCAATTTCCCACTTCAAGCGCTCTTCATCTTTATATCTCTCGTGCGATCCACTTGTAGAATGCCCTTGAGGTTGATTTACCTCTTTAACATGAACCAGAACAGGTATGTGTTTTTCTCGAGCAAGCTTTACTGCTTTTTCATATGTTTCGCAGAGGTGGGCATAATCCCATCCTTTCGTTACGAAAATTTCATATCCCGGTTTCTCACTTGTTCGTTGCATTCCGGCCAAAGCTTCTGAGATACTATCTTTTGTCGTTTGGTGTTCTCGCGACACAGAAATTCCATATCCATCATCCCAAACAGACATGACCATAGGGACTTGAAGAACTCCTGCTGCGTTGATTGTTTCCCAAAAAGGACCTTCAGAAGTTGAGGCATCTCCTATTGTGCCAAATGCAACTTCATTGCCGTTATTCGTAAATTTTTTAAATGCATCTAATTTTTTTAATTCTGGATGCTCACGGTAAATTTTGGATGCTAAGGCAAGTCCAAGCAAACGGGGCATCTGTCCTGCAGTAGGCGAGATGTCGGCTGAGCTGTTTTTTTGCTCCATCAAATTCTTCCAATTTCCGTCACTATCAAGATTGCGTGTTGCAAAATGTCCACCCATTTGTCGCCCTGCTGATTGTGGTTCTTGCTCAACATCCGTGTGTGCATAGAGTCCTGCGAAGTATTGTTGTGTATTCAATTGACCTATTGCCATCATTAGCGTTTGATCGCGATAGTAACCCGATCGAAAGTCACCATTTCTAAATTGTTTGGCTAATGCAATTTGGGCGAGTTCTTTTCCATCACCAAATATGCCAAATTTCGCTTTACCCGTCAAAACTTCACGTCGGCCGAGTAGGGAAGTCTCTCTCGAGATCGATACAAGCCGAAAATCTTCAATCACTCGGGCTTTAAAAGTTTTAAAGTTAATGCCTTTAAGTGGTGTTGATGAGGATTCGTTTGACATAATCTATGAATTAGGAGTTCACAAAAGTAGTAAAATCATAGCAAAATTGGAAACCTAAGGAGCAGAAATAAGGTCTGAAGCTCGAATGAAATTAAGATGTTCTGAGTCCGCTGATTATAGAGAAATAGTTACTTTTAGCGTATGAATTTAAGACAGCGTATCAATAAAATATATCCCTATTTTATAGATGTTTGGCAATACCTTGTGATTGTCCTTATTTTCATTTTCGCCTCACTCTTTATTTTGTAGATCATTTTTTCTTAATTTCAAGATCAAAGCTTTTAAATTCATGTTAAAAATTAGACTTCTCCTTTTCGCTCTTCTCTCATCTGCAGTTGTGATTTCACAACTGAATATGGATTCGATTTCAAACCTCAACCTACCGGAAATACACAATCAACAACTTAATGATATCTGGGGTTATGTTGACGAGTTTGGGAATGAATATGCTTTGGTTGGTGGAACCGAAGGTACTAGTGTTGTAGATCTTTCTGATCCAACGAATCCAATAGAAGTATTTTATGAACCTGGAATGTCTTCAACCTGGCGAGATTTAAAGACAGTTGGAGATTACGCATATGTCACAACAGAAGCTCAAAATGGATTGCTTATTATTGATTTATCTCCACTACCGAGCTCTACCACATTACCTGTAACCTATTATAATGGACCTGTAGGTAGCGCATGGTCTTCAGCACACAACCTTTATGCGGACTCAACAGGATATGTTTATATTTTCGGTGCAAATCGTGGAAATGGAGGGGTAATTATTTTGGACGTATCGATTGATCCGATGAATCCCGTTGAAGTTGGTGTTTTCGATGATTGGTATGTCCATGATGGTTATGTGGAAAATGACACAATGTATTTGGGCCATATCTCTGATGGATTTTTTAGTATCGTCGATATTCAGGTGCCTTCGACCCCAGTTTTACTGGGAACAAGAGAAACTCCTTCGAATTTTTCACACAATATTTGGACTTCGGGAGGGCAATATGCCTTCACAACAGATGAGGTTTCAAATGGGTACATCGGGGCATATGATATTTCTGATCCGATGAACATTACCGAATTGGATCGTATTCAAAGTTCACCAGGTGCAAATGTAGTTCCTCACAATACACATGTTCTTGGAAATTACATCATTACCAGTTACTATTCAGATGGTGTAACAGTTCACGACGTCACGCATCCGAACAATATGATTGAAGTTGCCAATTATGACACATATCCCACACAAACTGAAGGCTATGAAGGCTGCTGGGGTGCATACCCTTACTTGCCTTCGGGCTTGATTCTGGCAACTGATAGAGAGTATGGATTGTTTGTTTTGGACCCTGATTATCAGCAGGCGGCTTACTTGGAAGGCGTAATAACGAATTCGGTTACCTCTTCGCCTATTGTTTTGGTTGATGTTCAGATTGTAGGGCACAACCAGCTCGATCAATCAAACATATCAGGAGCATATGCTACTGGAATTGCTGCCGGTGGAGTATATGATGTAACCTATTCAAAAATAGGCTATTACTCTCAAACAATTCAAGTAACAATAGCGAATGGATCTGTGAGTATTCAGGATGTTCAATTGGTTCCGATTCCACCATTTAATTTGGAAGTAACGGTTCTTGAAGCCAACACAAACAATCCGATTGATGGAGCGGATATTTGGCTGGATGGATCATTGTTAAATAATTTCGGGGTGACCAATGCTTTGGGTGAGGAAAATTTTGTGCTATACTACGAGGAACTGTATCGCGTATCAGTTGGGAAGTGGGGGTATTTAACACATTGTGAGTCCCTTAATATTGACTCAACGACTGGATCATTAACAATTTGGCTAATCCCCGGAATCTACGATGATTTCACGTTTGATTATGGCTGGACCTCCTCGGGTTCGGCGACAAGTGGGCTGTTCGAACGTGGTGTTCCAAATGGAACTCCTGCAATGACCAATCCAGGGGTGGATTCCGACAGTGATTGTAATGACCTTTGTTATGTTACAGGAAATGCGGATACGGACGATTTTAATGCAGATGATGTCGATGACGGTGATGCCGAATTACGCTCTCCAATTATTGATCTCTCAGCATACAATGATCCCTATGTGAGCTATGAACGCTGGTATTATTGTGATTATGGAGTTCTTCCACCTGGAGATTCATTGGAGGTCTTTTTGAGTAATGGACTTACGAGTGTCCGAATAGACGTTCAGACCTATGATCAGTCCGCTAACTCCCAATGGATAGAGAAAACAATTCGAATTTTGGATTATATTGACTTGACATCTACAATGCAAATTAATTTTAGGATTTCTGATTTTATGCCCGATGTCAACATTACTGAGGTTGGAGTGGATCACTTTTTTATAGTGGAATCAGAATTTGTTGCTACTGCTGATGAAGCCCCTACAAAAGTAAGTGTATATCCAAACCCTTCTGAAACCACAATTAATATTGGTGGTTTAACTGCTACATGCTATTTTGAACTGATTTCAATTGGGGGGAGAAGCGTTAAGCAGGGATTGGTGTCTCCAAATGATACTGCCATTGATGTCGCTTCAATTCAAAATGGAGTTTATTTCCTCCGTTTGGGCAAACAAATGCAAAAGATAATTATATCGCATTAAGCGACAGCGGATTGTTTATATTTGTACAAATTGTAAAACAGAGTTGACTTGGAGTTAAAATACGATATTTCTTTAGTGATCCCGTTATTGAACGAGGAAGAATCATTACCTGAATTGCATGCGTGGATTCAGCGAGTGATGAGAGATCATAATTTCAGCTATGAGATTTTGTTTGTAGATGATGGAAGTAAAGACGCGTCCTGGTCGGTGATAGAGGGCTTAAATTTGAAAGATGAGAACGTCAAAGGCATCAAATTGCAGAGGAATTATGGCAAATCTGCCGCTCTACAGAATGGGTTTGAAGCTGCTGAGGGTCGTGTCGTAATAACTATGGATGCGGATTTACAGGATTCGCCTGATGAAATCCCCGAATTACACCGCTTGATTATCGAGGAAGATTTCGATGTCATATCGGGTTGGAAGAAAAAACGATTTGATCCAATTACGAAAACCCTTCCAACAAAACTTTACAATTGGGCAGCACGGGTCATTACTGGAATTAAATTGCACGATTTTAATTGTGGTTTGAAAGCCTATAAAAATGAGGTGGTAAAAAGTATTGAGGTATATGGTGATATGCATCGTTACATTCCGCCACTTGCTAAATATGCTGGATTTACAAAGATAGGAGAAAAGGTTGTTCAGCATCAAGCCAGAAAATTTGGTGTCACGAAATTTGGATTGAACCGTTTTCTGAATGGTCCATTGGATCTAATGACAGTGGCGTTCATGGGTAAGTTCGGAAAAAAACCAATGCATTTTTTCGGTGTTCTTGGAATGCTGATGTTTTTTATTGGTTTCATTATTTTCGCCTACCTCGGTATTGATAAGTTGTTCATTGATAACACTGCGCGTTTGATCGCAGATCGTACTGAATTTTTTGTTGCTCTTGCATCAATGATTATTGGAGTTCAATTTTTCTTGGCTGGATTTGTGGCAGAATTGATTGGTAGAAATTCGTCAACGCGTAATCTGTATCTTGTTGAAAAGAAGTTAAATGTCAATGATTGATTGGCAAATAGATCGAACATGGACCCTGTTTTTAGATCGGGATGGAGTGATTAACAAGCGGATTTTTGGGGGTTACATTACCACTCCGAACGATTTTGAGTTTTTACCCAATGCAGAGACTGCAATAGCAGGATTTTCTAAATACTTCAATCGAATTATTGTCGTTACCAATCAGCAAGGCATCGGAAAAGGTTTGATGACGGAACGTAACCTTTTCGAAATACACAGTTACATGTGTGATCAAATTCATTTGGTAGGAGGTAAAATTGATAAATGTTATTTTGCACCGAATTTAAAAGGTGCAGAGGAGGATTTAAGAAAACCAAAACCTGCGATGGCTGAAATGGCGAAATTCGAGTTTCCAGAAATTCAATTCGAGCATTCAGTGATGGTTGGAGATACAGATTCGGACATTCTGTTTGGCAAAAATCTTGGGATGAAAACGGTTCGAATTAAAACCACTGAACCGATAAGTGTAGAAGCTGATTTGACTCTCGATCAATTGTCTGATTTGTTAAAATTATTGTAGATATGAAATGTAGCTTGTTTTTATTTGTAGCTTTTTTTGGTTTAGTTACCACTGCACAGGTAAATGAAGTGGATGATCAGGGAAGAAAGCAAGGTAAATGGGAGAAACTGTATGAAGGAACACGAGTTTATATGTATCGCGGTCAATTCAAGGACGACATCCCGGTTGGAAAATTCGTCTATTTTTATAGGTCACAGAAAGTCAAGGCTGTAATTAATCACAATGTGGTTGAAACGGGAAGATCTGTTGCATTTTACTATCACGAAGAGAATGGGAAGACAATGAGTTACGGAATTTATCGTAACATGAAAAAAGATAGTGTATGGACCAATTTCACACCATCCGGAAGATTGAGTTCAACAGAGACATTTAAAAATGGAGAATTGGATGGAATAAAGTCTATTTATTTCATTCCCGACCTTCGAAGCGACAGATCAATAGTGGTTTCTACGACGATGAATTATTCGGATGGAGCTCTAAATGGAGCGTATCAGGAGTTTTTTCTATCGAAACGATTGAAGCGTCGCGGTCAATTTGAAAATAACCAACGGGTAGGTGCTTGGGAAGCATTTCATGCCAATGGGAACCGAAGTTCTACTGTGCGCTATAATGATGGAGTAAAGCATGGTTATACTATTGCCTATGATACCTCTGGCAAGAGGATTGGAGAGCAGATGTATCATTTTGGCAAACGCATACAGGGGAAGCGACTTGAAAATCTTTTGAAACAATTGGAAGAGAAAGGGATCAATCCATATACGATGGAGGCGAAATAATCGTTACCTTTGTTGCCGACCAAACCCGAATAACAATGCGAACCTATCTTCAAATTACAGCTGCAATAGTAGTTTTTTTTATCGGATTCACTTCTTGCAAGCAAGAGCCGCGGGCTCAGTTTTATTTCGAATACTTCGGTTTTGACGAAGGACTGTATGTTATATACGATGTTATTGAAATGAATCATGACGACACAGTTGGTGTTCATGATACAATTGAATACCAATTGAAAACTGTTTGGGGACCGGTTTTTGTGGACAATGAAGGACGCAATGCGAGAGAGTTTAAGCGGTTTACTAGACTGAACCCTTCCTATGATTGGGTACTTGCTGACCTATGGACGGGGCTCTTCGTTGGAAATCGTGCCGAACTTATTGAAGAAAATCAGCGTATTGTTAAGCTTGTATTTGCTCCAGAATTGAACAAGCTTTGGAATGCAAATGCATACAATATGATGGGGAAGCGCAGTTGTTATTATCGAGATATTCATGAGGAGGCAACAATTAATACTGCGTCATTTGATTCAACCCTTGTTGTAGAGATCGATGAATATTATTCTCTGATTGATACGGTTCACAATTATGAGATGTACGCAAAAAATATTGGCCTGGTTTATTCTCACTTTGTTGACAATCATTTTCAGATTGGAAATTCAACAATAGTAAAGGGAATCGAATATTTTCACACCTACAATTCACACGGCTACGAATAGGAGGTTGTGTTCTTTTTTCTTTCAAAATGATAAGATCAATGGTTAACTGCCATGAATTATTTAGATTCGTGATATGAAAATTGTTTTGTTCTCTACTTTTTTCCCATTTCGTGGAGGTATTGCTCAATTTAGTGCAATGCTTTTTCGTGCGATCGAAAAGAAAAATGACGTCAGGGCGTTTACATTCAAGAGACAATATCCAGCTGTTTTATTTCCTGGAACTTCTCAGTATGTTTCTGATGATGATGCCGCAGATCCGATTGATGCGGTTCGTGTATTGGATTCCATCAATCCGATTACTTTTAAAACAACGGCCAAAAAGATAAATGCCTTTGATCCAGAAGTCTATATTTCGCAGTATTGGATGACGTTTTTCGGTCCTGCTATGGCAGGAGTTCAAAAACGCTTGAAAAAGGACATGAAACGAATTTGTATTGTTCACAATATGATTCCGCATGAGAAACGTTTTTTTGACACTCCAGCAAATCGAATGTTCCTGAAAAATAACGACGGATTTGTAGTTATGAATAATACGGTTCGCGATGATTTGTTGACGCTTAAGCCAGATGCAAAATACCTTGAGCTCCAGCATCCAGTATACAACCAATTCGGAGAAAACAAAGACCGAAATGATGCACTCAAAGAGCTTAATTTACCAACGGAAAATAACTATTTGCTCTTTTTCGGGTTTATTCGTGAATACAAAGGCTTGGATTTGCTGATTGAAGCATTGAGTAAATTGCCCAAAGCCTATCATTTAATCGTTGCTGGTGAGGTCTACGGTTCTTTTGATTCGTACGCTGATATTATCAAGAAAACGAACACATCTGATCGAATTCATTTGTTCAATGAGTACATTCCAGATACAGATGTAAAAACATATTTTTCAGCGGCAGATGTTTGTGTTTTACCATATAAGAGTGCTACACAGAGTGGTATTACTGCTATTTCATACCATTTTGAATTACCAGTAATTGCAACCGATGTTGGAGGGTTGAAAGAAAATACAGAGCATTTAAAGACTGGATTGATTGTCGAATCGCCGAAAAGTGAATTAATTGCAGATGCCATTCGAAGTTATTTTGATCAAGGTCTTTATGCATCGATGTCCCAGACTATTGCAGATCAAAAAAACGAGAATTCGTGGGAAAGTTTCGCTGAAAAAATAATTGCTTTTTCGAAAGAGTTGTAGTCGGAACCAATTTAAGGTTGTTGATTTTCCTTGGTTTGTCACTGTGTAAACAAGATGCCTAAATTCTTGGCTAAATAGAGCGCATTTCAGTTGACTTTAATAAAGGTAAAGTCTATATTTGCAGGCTTAATTAACAAATAAACTATTTTACGAAAATGCGTAATAAAGGATTTTTTTGGTTTCTGACAATTTTACTTACAATAATCTGTGTGTACCAGTTGTCTTTTACCTGGGTGGCCAACAATGTTGAGAAGAAGTCTGAAAAAGAAGCTAGAGCTCGTGTGGCAGAGATGATCGAGGAGGCGAAGATGACGGACAACAAGGTAATTTTACCAAACAGTTTGGTCGAAGTAGATTTTAACGACCCAGAGTCGGAAGAGATTGCTGTGGCAGATTTAATCAACTTAAAGTTGAAAGAACAAGCTGATAAACCAGTTTTCCCAATTTTTGGTTCGACATTTAAAGAAACGAAAAGTCGTTCATTGGCCTTTGGACTTGATCTTGTAGGAGGGATGAGTGTAACCATGGAGGTTTCTATTCCAGATATGGTTCGAACATTGGCAAAAAACGAGCGCGATCAAGAGTTCAAGCGTGCCTTTGAGGCGGCAAAAGCTGACTATGAGCAGCTAGGTGGTGATTTCATTGAAATCTTCGCAGCAAAACACAATAGTTTGAATAAAGGTAGTTCGTTGGTGAGTCTCTTCTCATTCTCTGATATCGAAGAATTGGGTATGAAATCCACGGATCTAGAAGTTATTGACTTCTTGAAAGATAGAGAGGAAAAGTCGATGGCGGGTGTTGAAGAAATCATGAACCGCCGGATCAATCAATTTGGTGTTGCTCAACCAAACATCCAAATTGATCCAGACAACAATCGAATTTATATTGAATTACCAGGTGTGCAGGATGAGGCAACTGTTGCAGCAAAGTTGAAGTCAACGGCAAACTTGCAGTTTTATGAAACTTGGAGATTACAAGAAATTCAAGGGGCTTGGGCTCAGGCACATCAACTTTCTTTAACACCATACACGGAGTCTTCAATTGAAGATGTTTTGGAAGATGAAGTTATTGCCGATTCTTCTGAAATCGTATCAAATGAATCCGATACAGCTTCTGTCGATGAGTCGCTTGATGAACTTGATTTGGACGATTTATCCAGCCTGGGAGAGGGAGAAGACAGTGAGAAAGGATTGGCATCATTGGCGCAGCCTTATGGTGAGCAATTGTTTGTTCGTATTGAAAATAAAGGTGCGGTAGACCAATTATTGAAACGTCCAGATATTAAATCGAAATGGCCGCAAACACTCAGTTTTATGTGGGGGGCCGAGTCGGTTCAAGCCGGCGAGAACAAAGAGACGGGGTACGTACTCTATGCAATTAAAATTCCTGCCGACGGAAAAGCTAAAGTAGGAGGGAAAGACGTAAAACGAGCGGATGCTGGAATTGATCCCGAAACAGGAGAGAGAACAGTTGACATACAAATGTCTGAAGAAGGAGATGCAAAGTGGGGACAGATGACCACTGCGAATGTCGGTAATATTGTTGCCATCACGATGGATAGTGTAGTCTACAGTGCACCATTGGTTAACGAGCCCATTAAAGGTGGTCGTACTCAGATTTCAGGAACGTTTACAATTGATGAAGCGAAAGACCTAGCAGGATTGTTGAATGGTGGAGCATTGCCCGCACCTTGTGTGATTAAAGAGCAAACCAGAGTTGGTCCAACGATTGGTGCTGAAAACTCTGCAGCAGGTTTAATGTCATTTGGTATTGCTCTGTTACTTGTATTTGTTTACATGATTTTCTATTATGGAAAAGCAGGAATCGTCGCCGATATTGCATTGTTTGCAAACATTCTTTTCATTTTTGGTTCACTCGCTTCATTTGGAGCTGTATTGACATTGGCGGGTATCGCAGGTATCGTGCTTACTATCGGTATGGCAGTCGATGCCAACGTACTTATTTTTGAACGTATACGTGAAGAACAAGCGTCTGGTAAAGATGTTAAATCTGCAATTGAGACTGGATTCAAAAAGGCCCTTTCTTCGATTATCGATGCGAACGTTACCACGCTATTGACTGCGGTTGTTTTGAAATCGTTTGGAACCGGTGCAATTGAGTCGTTTGCTACAACATTAATCATAGGTATCTTTACATCGGTATTTGCAGCATTGGTTATTACACGTTTGTGCATAACATGGTGGATGAACAAAGGAAAGTCCATCAACTTTGAGTCAAAAATGACCAAAAATGCTTTGAAAGGATTCAACATCAATTTTGTCGGGAAACGCAAGCGATTCTACTTGGTTTCTTCTGTGTTGGTTCTCGGAAGTATTGCAATGCTAGCAACGAAGAGTTTGAGCCCTAGCGTTGAATTCTCAGGGGGAAGAACATTTGGAGTTAAATTTGAAAATGAAGCCGGATCAAAGAAGGATTTGATTGAATCAAATTTGAATAAAGTATTGATTGAAGAAGACGGTAAAGTGGCTTCTACATCTATCAAAACCAAAGGAAATAACTACTTCTTGGAAATCACAACGAACTTTATGCAAGATTCAGACTCATCAAGTGTAGTTCAAGAGAAAGTGGAAGAAGGTTTGAGACTGGCAGAAGCTGAGGTTGGAACTTTTAAGGTTCAAGAAACACGAACGGTTTCTGATAAGATTGCAAGCGAACTTGGAGAGTCGTCATTGCTTGCGATTGTTCTTTCATTGGTAATTATCTTCGGATATATTTTATTGAGATTTGGAAGATGGCAATATTCAACTGGAGCAATCATAGCAATGATGCATGATGTACTTATTGTTCTTGGTATCTTTTCTGCATTTCATGGTATTTTGCCATTCAATATGGATATAGATCAGGCATTTATTGCCGCAATTCTTACCGTGATTGGATATTCTATTAATGATACAGTAATTGTATTCGACAGAATCCGTGAGAATTTGAGGCTTCATAAGAAGGCAAATGAGAATGAGCAAATCAATAAGTCACTGAATTCAACGCTTTCGCGGACGATCAATACATCGATGACAACCTTTATTGTGTTGCTGATTATCTTCATTTTTGGTGGTGCAGCAATTAAAGGATTTATCTTTGCCTTGATGATTGGTGTAATTGTAGGAACGTATTCTTCTGTATGTATTGCCACGCCAATATTGATTGATTTCTCCAGAAAGAGTAAGGACGGTCTAAAAGAAAAAGAGATTGAGAAGGTTAGCGTTGCTGAAGCTTAAGTAAATCTCGACACTACTAAAAGCCCCAATTCTTCTTTAGAATTGGGGCTTTTTTTTCCTAACTAAAGCAAGTATGGATCAACCAATTTTTAGCTATAGTTAATGATTGTGTGCTTGTCGTTCTTGCGCATGAAGAGATTGAGAATGTTTCGAGCATCGCGATCATCTTGGATGATATCCAGATAGTCTATCCATTTTTCTGGTTTCATCTTCTTGAAGTGGTAGGGAGCATATCCCATTGCTCGAATAACCCCATTTTGTACAAATACCATGCTTTTTTCTCCTCGTTTACGGCCTTTGTCCAGAATATAAAATGAAGCGTTGCTCAAACTTATTTTATCAATGAAATTGTTGCAACGGGTATTGTATGAATTACTACTTTCCTCCTGAATACATGCGCCTAAGCAATTTTTTACTTGGTATTGAAAGCAGGATGCGTTCGATTTGTATAAATCACACAGTTTGGTACAGAGATCATAGTCTTCAACTATTTTATCTAGGTATTTAACGCCTTCTTTTTTTGTCGTGAATGTAGTGATTGGTAAATCGTTGGTAGAAGATGTTTTTGCAATGAATAAGCGTAAATATCCATTCTTATCAGTGTATTTAAAAAGCCCATATGGAAATGAGTTTTTTCGTAAGGTACGGTTGTATATTGGCTGGTGTTGCTTTATGAGCTGTGACTCGAGTAGGAGTGAAATTAATTCCGAACCTGTCAGTTCATATTCGATTCGAGAAATTTCTTGTTGCATTTTTATCGCCTTCTTCGTTTTTCTATTTCTAAGATGTTGGTCAATTCGTTTTCGAATATGTATGCTTTTTCCGATGTATATTAGTTGGTTGAATTCGTTAAAAAATTTATAGACACCCGTTCGATTTGGTATTTCTTCAAGATGTTCGAGATCAAGATTTGGATGGAGTCGTTTTGGATTTAGTTCCTCTTGTATTAAGGTCTGCATCTCTGCTGCATCTGCTTCCATTAACAAAGAGAACAATTTTGCTGTTGCAAAGGCATCACCTCCAGCCCTGTGGCGTCCAACTAGCTCGATACCAAGCGCACGAGTTAATTTCCCTAAACTATATGATTCATGCCCGGGAATTACTACTCTAGACGATCGAACAGTACATAGGTGTGGTCTGCGGTAGTCGTACCCTAAGGATTTAAATTCCAGCCTGAGAATTCCATAATCGAATCCTACATTATGAGCAACGAATACGCAATCTTTTGTAAATTCAATAATTTCTTTCGCTACCTCGTAAAATTTTGGTGCATTTTCAACCATTTTGTCATTGATTCCTGTGAGTTGAACAATGAAAGCAGGGATCGGTACTTCAGGATTGATTAATGCTTGATAATTGTCAATGATATCAGTTCCATCGTGCTTGTATATGGCAATCTCAGTAATTTTTGAGGCTTTTGGGCTACCTCCAGTTGTTTCGATATCTACGATTGCGTAATGCACTGAGACAAAGGTACAAAAGGGATTTGATTCCTGCTGATAGCTTTTGACTGTAATATGAGTAATTGAGTGTTTTAATGTTAGTTTTAGTAAGGAATGAATGCGAGGAGTAGTTTTTATAATTACTTAACGTTATTATTTGAAATCTTTATCACAAGAGAATCTCAAAATTGGTATATTTAAACAAAATAGTAAAGGATGAATAAGAAAACGCAATTAATGTATCGGCTTGCTTTTGGGGTTATTATTATTGGTGGTGTCATCTTCTTTTCTTTTCGTTATCTATTAAAGGGGTCGCCTGTATTCAAAGTAATGGCGCTCGGTTTAATCGTGGCGGTTTCCTATTTGGTTGTTGATTATCTAATAAAAAAAAGTAAAGAGTAAATTATGAATGATTTTAGAACACAAATGCCAGATTTTAATGTTGACCCACAAAAAATTGTGCGGTATGTGCTAATCGGTGTTGTTGTGCTTGTGGGTATTGTGGTATTTTTGATGTCTTGGCAGGATGTTGAGCCTGGTGAGGAAGGTTTTGTATACCGACCATATGGAGGAGGAGTTGATCAGACGCAAACCTATAATGAGGGTACCTACTTCGTTGCGCCATGGAATGAAATTATTACTTACAACATGTTACAGCAGTCAAAAACGTATACCTCTACTGTGATGGACAAGAATGGTACAAATATTACTGTTGAAGTTGCTGTTAACTATTCTGTTCAAAAAGGCAAAAGTGCACTGCTTCATTTGGATGTGGGTAAAAACTATATTACCATTATTGATGATAAGTCACAAGGTGCCATCAAGAAGGTAATAGGGAATTATAACTACGAAGAGGTATACAGCACAAAACGGGATGCTTTGGAGGGCGAAATGAGTGAAATTCTTAAAGCAGAATTTGCGAAGAATTATGTGAATCTGGAATATGTTGAGATAAAAGATGTCGATCTTCCAGCGAACATCGCTCGTGAAATTGTAAATAAAGAAACACAGAAGCAAAAGAACCTTACAGCAAAAGAAAAGCAGAAAGAAGAGGAGTACCTTGCCAATGCACGAATTGAAAAATCACGTGGAGATTCCGCTTTGATTGTATCGGCGCGCTACAAGGCCGAGGCCATCAATTTAGAGGCGCAGCAGATCTCTAAAAATCCACGATACATTGAATTGAAAAAATGGGAAAAATGGGACGGAAAAGGTTCGCCTTATGGTGAAGGTAATGTTTTCGGTTCTGGAGTTTCTATTTTGAAACAACAATAGATTTTAATGCACGAATGAATAGGGCTCATTTATGGGCCCTATTTTTTTTTCGCATGTTTTTGGACAATTGAATTTATAAATCGCTTTTGAGCCGATCGATAGGCTGCCGTTTTTCCAGGTGCATGAATTTCAATAATTTCTTTAATTTCTTTCATTAGTATAGGGTATTTTTGCCCGAACGGAATTAGCGTATATATGGAATAGACTTGAAGCGCTACTTTATTCTCACTATTTGAAATGAAACAAATGCATTGATCAATTAGTTCAGACTCCCTATATTTTGTTTTTTCTAAGAGGCTGATGCAGCATGTCACATTTCGAAGTACTGTTTGGTTGTCTGTTTTGAATAGGGTATCTACCAAATCATTGTAGTGGTGCTCTAAGTCAAATTGTTTTGATTTTATTAAATGAACCAGCACCCATGAAGCATATTCTTTTAATGGGTAGTTCTCAAGACGGGTTATGAGATTCAATAAAGTATTTATTTGGCATTTATTCTCGGAGAAGTATCCAATGAATTCTTTTTTGTCTCTTGAGGTTTGAATTTCTAGTATTTTTCTACGGATATCCATGACGAAAGTAACAGGTATAAAAAAAATCCCTGACCTTGGAGAGCGAGGTCAGGGAAGAAATAAATCCAAATGTCGGATAACTAATTATTACTACTACTAATACCCTAACGTAAGAATTTGTCTTGAGGTTGGCTGAACTAAAAAAAAAAGGCTTTTCATTCGATAAGCCTTTTGATTTGATCTTATGTTTCTGATGGGATTAGGCAGTCACACCCAATATCTCAGCCATTTTCATTCCAATGTGAGCAGGAGAATCAACAACGTGGATTCCGCAGTCTCTCATGATGCGCTTTTTTGCTTCTGCGGTATCATCATGCCCACCAACAATTGCTCCAGCATGTCCCATTGTACGTCCCTTTGGCGCAGTTTCACCTGCGATAAATCCAACGACTGGTTTCTTAGAGTTTTCCTTAATCCAACGCGCAGCGTCTGCCTCAAGGTTACCACCAATTTCACCAATCATAATGATGCCATCTGTTTCGGGGTCTTCCATAAGTAATTTTACAGCCTCTTTGGTTGTTGTACCAATAATTGGATCTCCACCGATACCGATTGCTGTTGTTATTCCCAAACCGGCTTTCACCACTTGGTCGGCTGCTTCATAGGTCAATGTACCAGATTTGGATACAATTCCAATTTTTCCTTTTTTGAAAATAAAGCCGGGCATGATTCCAACTTTGGCTTCATCCGCTGTAATTACACCAGGACAATTTGGTCCAACAAGTGTACAATCGTATTGTTGAATGTATTCTTTTGCCCGCACCATATCTTTTACAGGAATTCCTTCTGTGATGCATATAATCACTTTAATTCCACCGTTGGCTGCTTCCATAATAGCATCAGCTGCAAAAGCTGGAGGTACGAATAAAATTGAAACATCAGCTCCCGCCTTATTTACTGCTTCAGCTACAGTGTTGAATACAGGACGGTCCAAGTGTGTTTGTCCTCCTTTACCCGGCGTAACACCCCCGACAACATTTGTTCCATACTCAATCATTTGACTTGCATGGAAAGTACCTTCACCTCCGGTAAATCCTTGAACAATAACTTTAGAATCTTTATTAACTAATACGCTCATGCTTGCGGTTTTTTATCTTTTAATTTATCGTGCCCCAAAAATAGGATTTTGAAATTGTTTTGTCAATGAATATTCATTTAAGTTTTGCCTTCTGAACCGACTTGTCAAAACAAGAAAATTTTAATAGTGATTACTTTCTGACCTACCTTATCTGACATCTATTATATCCATTTCAAATATGAGGATTGAACTTTCAGGAATTGCATCAAGCTCACGTGTTCCGTAACCCAACTGGGGCGGTGCGACAAGAAAGAGTTTTGTGCCTTTTTTTGACATTAAGGCTGCTTCTTTCCATGCGCCAATGAGGACTTTAACATCAAAAATAACAGGGTCTTTTTGCTCATCGAAAACTTCTCCGCTTAAGAACATTCCTTTGTATGTGAATGTGATTTTATCGGTATATTGAATTTGCTTTCCAAGTCCTTCTGCTTCTAATTTGTAATAGAGTCCAGATTGGGATTTTTCACATTCGATTCCTTTTTTATTTAAATAAGTTTTAATCTTTTTATCAAATTCATTGACTTCCTCCTCAGTATAGGTGGCACCGCAAGCGGAGCAGATAAAACATAAAATGAAAAGATGTATTGCAGTTTTCATAGCTTTACGGGTGTTAAGGTATAACCTTCTTTTTGAAGCAGGCGAATAACGCCTTCAGGTCCTCCCAAATGACCTGCACCAACGGCGATAAATGCTGTTTTTTGATCAATAATTTCTTTTATTTTAGGAATCCATTTGTAGTTTCGGTCGTTTAAAAATACATTTTCTTTTGCTGCGATCATACCTCCTTCATCTTGCACGAGCATGTGCAATGAGTCGATCTCTTGGCTGTGAAATGTACGCTGTAGTTGATTGAGCATTTTGGCAGCGTCCTCCTCATTTTCGCGAATCGTTTCCATGACCATCTCGGCTTGCTCTTCCATTGTCATATCATCAAATAATTTCATTTGATCGGCAATAGTTTCTAATCCATACAACTCTATTTTATTCGATTCTGCGAGGGTCTGAAATTCTTGTTCGTATGACTTAATATTATCGCCCATCATTTTTAGTGCTGACAATTGAACGATTGCGAAAGGCTTCATTTTGGAAAAGGTGGACCTGAATGCTTTTTCCTTCATACCTGCAGTTTGTTTTGCCCAAACAATCAACGAATCTTCTTGTATCTCGTTAAAATAATCCCATACCAATCCTTCAGGCAGCATAATGTATTTCAATGCTTTCAGCGGATTTGGCAATCCTGCAAGCTCCATAACTAAAACATCTGCTCGGGTAACGAGGGTATCCATCCAGTCTGGATAGATATAAAATTCTTCCTGTATCATGTGCATTGTTCCAAACAAATACGAATTAGATTCATTCTTCGGACCTTTCACTTTCCAAAGCAATGCACTTTCTTCCATTGGGTATTCGTAAACATTGATTTTTGTCTCCTGCGCTACAAGTTGGGCGCCTTGAATTGCAAACAGTAAAACGATCAGTTGTATATTTTTCATATCTGTGTTAATTCAGCTAAATATTGGTTATCAATTTCAGTAATTTTACGCACTTTAAATCCTACATCCTCCGCAATTTCCCTCAGCTTTTCAAAGTCTACATAAAGCCATTCAAACCACTCGGATTCATGTTCTTTGTATTTCATTTTGAATTTAAAATTCCCATAGTAGGAGGTGTTTAAGTCTACCCACATTCCGCCTTTATCGTCCTGATACAAGTACTTTATATCTGACGAGTCGCAGAGGATTTTTCCATTTTTCCGCAACATACTTTTTGCTTTGCTTAGGGTATGCTTTAAGTTGTCGAGGTTTTTCGCAATTCCGATTCCATTCATCAGTAAAAGAAGTGTATCGTAGTCAGTTCCTTTGTAATCAAAGAAGTCAACATGTTCAGCAGGTACTCCTTTTGCCTTGAGGTGACGGATGGCATTCTCACTTCGATCAATAGTATCGACAAAGTGTCCTTTTTCAATTAAAAATTGGGCATGCATTCCTGCTGCTGCTCCAATATCTAAAACGCGACCTTTGCATTCATTCAGTGCCTGTTTTTCCATTTCAGGCATTTCGTCGTATTCACGGAATAGATAGGATACGGGAATATGATCGTCATCGCAAATATCTGATAAAACAGTGATATCTTCGGTGGCTGTATTTTGGGCATAATCGATGATTGCTTGGCCCATTGGGTCGTTTAATAAGGCCATAGGATTAGTAGTCAAAACCATCGTATCCACTTTCAAACTCACCGAAGCCAAATTCATCTTCATCATCGGGTAAATCTGATTCGGTTTCAAACTGGATCGAGTCGTCGTCACCTTTTTTGGAGTCTTCGGCTGGAGCATTTCCAACAGATAAAACCACTTTTGGTTTTTCAGGACCTTGCTCTTCAATTCCGATTAACTCGATTAGAAATATCCACATTCGAATGAAATCGTGTACTAAAATGATTTTCTGATCAGCTTCTTTTACATAACTACTGATCATTGAAGTACGCATCACACTCGGAAGGATTTGCGCAGAGTCTTCATCCAATGCCATGTCAAACAGGCTAATTTCATGTCCTTTATCCCATTGATCATTTGACATGTAGAATGAAGCCATTTGGTCGTTGCCAAAGTGATAAGCGCCAAGGATAGCTAGATAAAATGACTCAAAATTATCATTGTCACGAATAACTATGTCGCGAAAGGTTTCATTTTTATCTTTTGAATCGAGAAGCACTCTAAACTTTAAACCTGCCATATACAATAAATTACTACGAAATTAATGATTTATTTCTCGATTGATTCAAGTCCAAGCTCTTTTGCAATTTCCAACATAAATTGGTAGGCCTCTTCTTTATTGTTGGCAATCACACCTTCAAGAATTGCATCTTTTATTTTGCTCTTTATTGTCCCGATTTCTTCGCCAGGTTCGAGTCCGAAGGTTTTCATTATCAATTCACCTGAAACAGGAGGTTGGAAATTTCGTATTCGATCTTTTTCCTCAACAGCGATTAGTTTTTCTTTGACGGTGGCAAAATTTTTCTTGTACTTTTTTACTTTGAATTCATTTTTTGATGTGATGTCTGCATTGCACAATACCATCAAGTCATCAATATCATCGCCGGCTTCGAACAACAACCTTCTAACGGCAGAATCTGTGACAAATCCTTTCACCAGAGATATGGGTCTAAGGTGGAGTCGGACTAATTTTTGCACATATTTCATCTTTGCATCCAATGGCAATTTGAGGCGCTTAAAAATTTTGGGTACCATTCGTGCACCCAGATCTTCATGCCCGTGAAATGTCCACCCCACTTTTGTATCAAAGCGTTTTGTAGCTGGTTTTGCAATGTCATGTAGTAGTGCAGACCATCGAAGCCAGAGGTTTGGGGTATTTTCAGAAATATTATCGAGTACTTCTAAGGTGTGGTAAAAATTATCCTTGTGCGATTTGCCATCACGTGTTTCTATACCTTGAAGAGCAATCATCTCAGGAAAGAATTGGTGAAGCAGTTTTGTAGAATAGAGCAATTTAAAGCCTCTCGATGGGGTATCACTTAGAATAATTTTATTCAATTCTGTCACAATGCGTTCCCGGGAAATAATCTCCAATCGATGTGCATTCTCAGCGATTGCTTCCAGACTTTTATTCTCAATCTTGAAGTCGAGCTGAGTTGCAAAACGAATTGCACGCATCATACGCAGTGGGTCATCACTGTATGTTTTTGCCGGTTCAAGTGGTGTGCGAATGATTTTTTTATCGAGGTCTACACGTCCATTGAAGGGGTCAATTAATTCTCCAAAATGATCTTTATGGAGGTTCAGTGCAAGTGCATTGATGCTAAAATCGCGGCGGTTTTGATCATCGCGAAGTGAACCATCTTCAACGGAAGGTTTTCTTGAGTCACTACGATAAGATTCTTTTCTCGCACCAACAAATTCAACTTCAAGGTCTTTGTACCTGAAATGAGCCGTTCCAAAGCGCTCAAATGTTGAAACTTTTTTGACTCGCAGCTTCTCGGCACATGCTTTGGCCAAATCCAAACCACTTCCAACCACAACAATATCGATATCTTTGGATGGCCGATCTAAAAGAAGATCACGCACAAAACCACCAATGACATATGCCTCCACGTTTTTCTCGGTAACAATTTCAGATGCTACTTTGAATACTGGATGTTTTAGATATTGACTGTAATTGTGAGACATTGCGGTTGCAAAGATAGTTCATTCATGGAAATTATTGGTCTCGGGGAGAAACATATTTCAATAGATAAATTGAAGTGGTAAGTCTACCGAACCCAATTAGCGAATTACTTTCACATCACCACTGACTCCAATTTTAATGATTTGTGAGGGTGTGGTCATTTTTTCTGTTAGTCGTTCTTCGAGAATAAGATCAACACCTTGTTTGATTTCAGTTTGAACTTCATCAAAACAGTTTGGAGAGGCGCTTCCACTGAGATTTGCTGAGGTACTTACTAACGGTTTGCGCATTCCACGAATTAATTTCAGACAGTTCGGATCTTTGGTGACACGAATCCCAACCGATCCGTCATTCGCGAGAACGGAAGGGGCCAGTCGCTGCGCATTTGGATAAATGATTGTGAGCGGCCTAGTTGCTAAATCGACCAAATCATAGCAGACTTCTGGAAATTCGGGAATGTAGTATTCCAGCATGGCAAATGAGTCAACCAAAACAATAAAGCTCTTGTCATCGCTCCGACCCTTTAGTGCTGTGATTCGTTGACACGATTCATCATTTGTAGCATCACATCCAATTCCCCAAATAGTGTCTGATGGGTAGAGTAGTGTTTTTCCTTCTCGGAGCGCTGTGATTGTTTCTTTAAAATCCATCAGTCCAATAAATCAGGTCGTCTAACTTGTGTTCGCTCGAAGGCTTTCTTTTCTCTCCAGGCTTCAATTTTCGGGAAGTCTCCTGAGAGCAATACTTCTGGAACTTTCCATCCCCTGTATTCACTAGGGCGTGTGTATACTGGAGGGGATAGTAATCTGTCTTGGAAACTGTCAGTGAGTGCTGAGGTTTCGTCATTCAAAACACCTGGGATTAGTCGAACAACACTATCCACGAGGACGGCTGCTCCCAATTCTCCACCGGAAAGTACATACGATCCAATTGAAACTTCTTTGGTAATATAATGCTCTCGAACGCGCTCATCTACTCCTTTGTAATGCCCACAGAGTATAATCATGTTTTTGCACAAGCTGAGGTCGTTGCAAATTGCTTGTTCGAGTAGTTCACCGTCTGGAGTCATGTAGATGATTTCATCGTAATCTCGTTCGGCTTTTAATTTTTCAATGATGACCGCAATAGGTTCAATTGACATCACCATACCAG